>Ga0105047_10000191_pt1 | contig 92908 bp, 101 predicted proteins | sample MAT04_FD_78384 | JGI IMG/M metagenome (GOLD analysis project Ga0105047, IMG submission 78384) | Freshwater microbial communities from Lake Fryxell liftoff mats and glacier meltwater in Antarctica - MAT-04 (megahit assembly) | ecosystem: Environmental > Aquatic > Freshwater > Ice > Liftoff... | reverse complement strand
TGAGTGCTTTTTCAGAGGTAAAAATGAGTGAGTCAGCCTGATTTCGAGCCTCAACCACTGCTTTTTTCTCTTCATCTTCCTTCGCATGGACTTCAGCTTCTTTAGTCATTTTCTCTACCTCTTCTTTAGAAAGACCTGTTGAGCCAGTAATTTTTATACTCTGTTCTTTGCCAGATGCCTTATCCTTTGCTTTAACATTGAGTAACCCGCTTGCATCAATATCAAATGTCACCTCAACCTGCGGCATGCCACGAGGAGCTGGTGGAATTCCATCAAGAATAAATCGGCCAAGAGATTTATTATCTGCTGCCATTGGGCGCTCACCCTGTAACACATTAATCTCTACCTGTGTCTGATTATCTGCTGCCGTTGAGAAAACCTGCGACTTAGACGATGGAATAGTCGTATTCCTAGTTATCAATGGTGTTGAAACACTCCCCATTGTCTCAATACCAAGTGTTAATGGAGTTACGTCAAGTAAAAGCACGTCCTTTACATCCCCAGACAATACTCCACCCTGAACTGCTGCACCAATTGCTACAACCTCATCAGGATTAACTGATTTATTTGGCTCTTTTCCAAAGAACTTAGAAACAGTCTCAACAATCTTTGGCATGCGAGTCATACCTCCCACAAGCACAACCTCGTCGATATCTTTAGCTGTCATACCTGCATCTTTAAGCGCTTTCTGAACAGGAGTTAAAGTTTTTTGCACAAGAGGATCAACCAACTGCTCAAGCTTTGCACGAGTGAGAGTGAGTGTTAGATGGAGCGGGCCATTTGCCCCTTGAGTAATAAAGGGTTGATTAATTTGCGCCTCTTGTGAAGTTGAGAGCTCAATTTTCGCTTTTTCAGCAGATTCTTTAAGTCGTTGCAACGCCTGAGGATCCTTACGTAAATCAACATTATTTTCTTTCTTAAATTCATCAGCCAAATAATCAATGATTACCTGATCAAAATCATCTCCACCAAGGTGGGTATCACCATTAGTCGACTTAACTTCATATACTCCATCACCAAGCTCTAAAATTGAAACGTCGAAAGTTCCACCACCAAGGTCATAAACAGCGATGATATGTGCATTTTTCTTGTCTAAACCATATGCCAATGCAGCTGCTGTTGGCTCATTAATGATACGCTTAACATCAAGTCCTGCGATCTCTCCAGCTTGTTTTGTAGCCTGGCGTTGACTATCGTCAAAATATGCCGGTACGGTAATTACTGCTTCGGTAATTTTCTCTCCGAGGTATGCCTCAGCATCTGCTTTTATCTTTTGTAAAATAATTGCAGAGATTTCTTGAGGAGTGTAGGTTTTACCATCTACCTCAACAACTGCCATATCATCGCGCCCTGCCTTTACGGTGTATGGAAGCCATTTCATATCACGCTGCACTGACTCATCATGAAACTTCTTACCCATGAGACGTTTTACGGAAAAGACTGTCTCTTTTGACTTAAGCACGAGCTGTCTCTTAGCTACATCGCCTACAACGTGTGTCTTTGGGTCAACCACTGATGGGATGACATTTCGCCCTTCAGCAGAATGAATCACCTTTGGAGATCCACCCTCCATGATAGCCATCGCTGAATTTGTAGTGCCTAAATCAATTCCAAGTATTTTTGCCATAATTTTTATCTAGCGTTTAGAGGCTAGCGTCTAGAAATTAGTCCTAACTAATTACTAAACACTAATACCTAGACGCTTTTCTTCCCGCTTCCAACTATTACCCCCGCTGGACGAAGTAATCTGTCATGCAACAGATATCCTGTTCGTACTTCCTGTATAACAATTCCCTCTTTGCCCTCCTGGGTAGCGATTACCTCCATTACAGTCGGGTCAAATTGCTCACCTAGAACCTTTATAGCTGTCATTCCTTCTGCTTTTGCTATGTTTAAGAATTGCGCTACTACTATACTGAGTGTTTTATTTTCCTCATGTTGCTGAGCAAGTACTAATGTATCTAAAATTGGTAAAAATTTCAAGAGCAAATCTCTATTTGCGCTTTGTAATAGTAAAATTCGCTCTTCTCGCATTCTCTTTTCCAAGTTTTGATAATCTGCAAGAACTCGTAAATATTTATTTTCAAATTCCCGTGCCATCTTTTCAGAGTCTGATTGGTCGATTTCGACAACAGCCTCTTCTAAGCCGTCAACCTGCTCGTCATGATCTACACTATTAGTATCATCTTGATTAGTTTTTATCTTATTCATTTTTACTTACCAGCCCTTTGCTATCGTCTCGATTAGATTTCCGAAGTAACGAACAGTTGGCACAACCTGCATGTAATTGAGTCGTACTGGACCAATAACGCCTATTTCTCCAGATCCATGCATCGGTGTCTCATAATGAGTATACACAAAACTGTAAGGGCCACCAAGTCGTGCACCCAACTCATCACCCATTAGTATATGAATATCTTCCTCAATTGCTACTGCATTTTTACAGAGATCGAAAAAGTATTGATCTTCATCTATCACAGATAAGAGAGTTTTTGTAATATCGATATCATAAAACTCAGGCATTTCCAAAATATTTGAGTATCCTGAGATGAAAAAATCTCCTTCACTCGTCGTAACTAAAGCAAGTGCTCCTGTCTTAGCTGCGAGAGAACGAGTCGCTTCCTTTAAGAAGCGCTGCATTTTTTCGCGATAATCCCAGACACCTTCTTTAAGCGCTACCTCTTCTACGATAGACAGCACCTTTTCCTTCATCAACTGTGTAACATAAAATTTCATGCCCACAGGAGTAGGCACGCGCCCAGCTGACGAGTGTGGTTTTTTAAGATAACCAAACTCAGAAAGTCGCACCATCTCGTTGCGAATAGTCGCAGGAGACGCGCTCAAATTATATTTTTTTTCAAGGGTCTCAGATCCTACAGCTTCTGCTGTATCTATATACTCTTCAATAATTGCCTTAAGAATCTCGATCTGTCTTTGCGTTAAATTATGCATAGCTAAAGGAATCAAAAGTTAAAATTAAAAAGTAAAAAATGAAAGAATCTTTTAAATTTTGACTTGTGCTTTTGAGTTATTCCTTTTTACTTTTAAACTTACGTTAGCAGTATAGTAACACGAGTGCTATTTCTTGTCAAGGGGTGTTGTCGTTGGAAGATAAATTCTTTATGCTGAACATACCGCTCAGTTTTTACCTATAATTTATTATATAAATTAGAGGATTCAGAAGGAACACGGTATTATAAAATAACTATTTAAAGGAGTGTATGCATAGAAAAAAAAGATCGTTTTTAACCCTAATCAGTGGAATCGTATCACTCGGGATACTCTGCTTCCTAATCTTTCTTGTTCCCCCTAGCAGCTTGCTGTCACTCTTAGGCCTTAAAATTCCTGTGCTATGGCTTTTCTTTTTTCTTATAGCTGCTTTCTTTTTTAGCCTTCCACATCTTATCTTTAAGAATCAAAAACATGGAATACTTCTAAGTATTTTTGTGATTACCTACCTTATTTTTCGCCTCAGCGGACTAACTCATCCATTCTTTCTCGTCCTGCTTATCGGTATACTCTTAACATTTGAGCTCCTTTTTACCAGAAACACGCCTGGCTGAACTTGCCTGAGGCTAATCACTCTGCTACAATTCAGATGTTCATGAATAAGTTTTACATTACGATTGCAATCCCTTATGTGAATGGCAAACCTCATCTTGGGCATGCGCTTGAATATTTTCAAGCGGATACTGCTCGCAGATATCATGATTTACTTGGTGAAAAAACGCTTCTCTTATCAGGAGCCGATGAAAATGCTCTAAAAAATGTCCAGGCAGCAGAAAAAGAAGGTGTGCCCACTCAAGAATTTTTAAACAAAAATTCTGAGGTCTTTAGAATGGCATTTGCCCAGCTTGGAGTAAAACTCGATATTTTTCAAAGAGGATCCGACCAAGCGCTTCACTGGCCGGGGGTTCAAAAACTTTGGCAGCTTTGTCTTGATAACGGAGATATTTATAAAAAAGCATATGAAGGCCTTTATTGTGTCGGCTGTGAGAGTTTTAAAATTGAATCAGACTTAACCCCCGATGGACTTTGTCCTGATCATCTTAAAAAACCTGAGATCATAAAAGAAGAAAATTACTTCTTTAAATTGTCTGCATACCAAGAAAGACTTGTTAATCTTATTGAAAGTAACACACTCAAAATTACTCCTGATAATAAGCGCCAAGAAACTCTTTCCTTTATTAAAGGAGGGCTTGAAGACTTCAGTGTCTCTCGCTCAAAAGAAAGGGCAAGAGGAGTGGGAGTTCCTATACTAGATGATCCAGACCAAGTAATGTATGTTTGGTTTGATGCGTTAAGTATTTATATTACCGGCGTAGGTTATGGGCACGACGAGGAAAACTTTAAAAAATGGTGGCCTGCCGATCTCCAAATAATAGGTAAGGACATCAATCGTTTTCATACTATCTACTGGCCAGCTATGCTTCTCTCTGCAGGACTACCACTTGCTAAACAAGTTTTAATTCACAGTTTTATTAATGCTCCGGGTGGACAGAAAATGAGCAAATCGCTTGGAAACGTTGTTGATCCATTTGAAATGGTAGATCACGTGGGAATTGAGGGCCTACGCTACTATCTCCTCTCACAAATTCCTCTTGCTGAGGATGGCGAAGCAAGTGTTGAAAGAATAAAAGAGATTTATAACACTCATTTAGCTAACGGCTTGGGTAACCTCGTTGCGCGCGTGGCCAAACTCGCTGAAAAGCACAGTCTTGCATTGCATGAAGAACCATCCGCCCTTAATCCCCATGTTCAAAAATACCTAGGGGAATTTAGATTTAACGATGCCCTTTATGAAATCTGGAAACTCATTACTCTTGCTGATCAACAAATTAATGAGACCAAACCTTGGGGTCTAGAGGGAGAAAAGGCCAGGGATGTATTGGAAAACTTATCTAAACAAATCGTAACCATAGCTTACAACCTCACACCTTTCCTTCCTGAAACAGCAGGAACTATTCTCAAACAATTTAGTGGTGAAATTAAAAGCTCAGCTCCACTTTTCCCTAGAATTAACTCTTAGAAAAAAAGCACCTTAAGGTTGCTGAAAAATACCTATCACGTCCTCTCTGCGCATTCGCAAAAATTATTTCATATCTATCTCTCGATCCATTAAATGCTTTTAATACTCTTTTTGTGCAGATAAGTGGCGATAGGAGAGCAGGCGGCTCTCTTATCGCCTGACGCCTCGAGTCGCGTTCATTACTTGCCGCACGTACAGCAGGTGTTTTCTGCAATTTTAAAGAACAATGTTCTAAACTATAGGCTATTATAATTTAGAAATCAAACTATAAAGTACTGTCCCTCAGCTTTACCCTAAATACAGAATACTATATACTAAATACTATCCTATGATCGACGTTCACTGTCATCTCAATTTTCACTCCTTCAAAGACGACTATGATGCCGTTATTAAAAGCGCTCTTAAGAAAGGGGTGACGCGCATTATCAACGTGGGAACCAAGCATGACTCCAGCCAGTGGGCAGTAGATTTAGCACAGAAGTACGATGAGCTCTACGCAATTGTCGGCGTGCACCCCCACCATGCGGATAAGATCGAGCTTGGCGCTACATGGATTGAGGACTTAGAAGCCATCGCTAAAAATCCAAGGGTTGTAGGTATTGGCGAAATTGGGCTTGATTACTTTAACTACAAATCAAATGGCATTGTCGATAAGAAAATTCAGCAAGAGGTTTTTGATTTACAGATTAACCTTGCACATAAACTTAAACTACCGATTCAGATTCACAATCGCCTTGCAGGCGAGGATGTCATCTCTATGCTAAAAGCTCGAAAACATTTACTTCAACCAGTTCCAGGAATGTTCCACTGCTTCGCAGGCAGTACAGATGTATTAAAATCTGCTTTGCAGATGGGATTTTTTATCGGTTTTGATGGTAATAGCACCTATCCAGGGCTGGCACCCAAAGAGACAGTCGAGCTCAGTGAACTAATAGCAAAAACGCCAATTGAGAGAATTGTCACCGAGACTGATAGTCCCTACCTAACACCTATCCCACATCGTGGCGAGAGAAACATGCCTGAGAATGTGATCCTCGTTGGAAAGCATATAGCAGATGTCAAAAACCTTAGTTTTCATCAGGTTATGGAACATACCACTCAAAACGTTTATACTATCTTTAATAGGCTCTCCTAATTATGACTGGTCATTTTGATAAACTCTTTACTCGCTATCCAATAAAAACCAGGCGTTTTCTGGAAATTCTTCCTGGCTTTGCCTCATGGACTATTATTCTTTCACCCATCTGGGGCTCATTATTTGCTCCCACACTCCTTGCCTACTTTATACTCTTTTTTGATATTTATTGGTTCTATAAATCCTACTCACTTGTCGTTAACGCATACCGGGGGGCTAAAAAGATTCGCGAGGCAGAAAAGGAAGATTGGCTAGCCAAGGCAAAAGTCCAACCAAATTTTATGAGAACTCATCATATCCTCATCATGACAAGTTATAAAGAAAGTATAGCAAAGATGCGAATGACCCTCGCTAATTTAACGAGACAAACCCTCCCACTCAGCCAGATTCACGTTGTACTTGCTATGGAAGAACGCGAAGAAGATGCTCCACATAAGGCGAACGAACTTATTAAGGAATTTAAGGGTAGGTTCGGCAGCATGTTTGCAACGTATCACATTGATGAGCTCGGCGAGATTAAGGGCAAATCCTCAAATGAAGCCTTTGCAGGAAAGGCAGCTCATCAGCTACTTTGCGTAGAAGGCGATCTAGATATCGATTATACAACGATCTCTTCTGTTGATGTCGACTCGATGTTTGATCATCAATTTTTTTCTTATTTAACATACCTCTTTCTTTCCGATTCTCAGCGTTATAATAAATTCTGGCAATCCGCTACGGTCTTTTATAACAACATCTGGAGTGTACCGGCGCCAATTCGAATATTGTCATTTTTTGGAAGCCTATGGCGTACATCGATGCTCGTTCAGGGGGATCGACTCATAACCCAGTCAACCTACTCTCTCTCGCTGAGACTTCTTCGTGATATTGGATTCTGGGACGTTGACGTAATCCCTGAGGACTATCGCGTATTCTTTAAGGCATTCTTTAAAATGAAGGGGCAAATCTGGACTGTGCCAATTTTTCTCCGTACATCAATGGACGCTGCATTCTCCCATGGATACATAAATAGCCTTAAGAATAAGTACCACCAGGAGAGACGATGGTCATGGGGAGTCTCAGATGATCCTCTTTTTCTCAAATGGTGGTTCACTGTTCCTGGTGTTCCTTTCGTTAGAAAAACTATCATGGTCTATCACGTAGTTCTTGATCACTTCCTCTGGCCAGTTAACTGGTTCATAGTCACAATTGCAGCTAACATTATGCCATTTATTAATCCCGCTTTCTCACGTACTGAACTAGGATTTATCCTGCCTCGTCTTGCAGGCTCAATCCTAACCTCAACCATCGTTGCAATTGTCGCACTGATGTTTATAGATTATAAAAACAGACCAGAGAACACCCAGCTACCGCTTAGACGAAAAATCTTCTTCCCACTTGAGTTTATCCTCATGCCGATTGTTGGATTTTTTCTTTCTGCACTCCCAGCACTTATATCACACACGCTACTCATGTTTGGCAAACGAATGGAATATAAAGTAACCGATAAGGCATGAAAAACGCTACGAAGAGACTTGAAAAATCACCTGAATTTTGGATAATTCTCTCCATTGCACTTCTTTTTTTCTTTCTTCGTGTTCCATCACTTTTTGAACCTGATTGGTATGGGGATGAAGGAATCTATCAAACCATCGCAGTAGCACTCAATCAAGGAAGATTACTTTATACTGAAATTTGGGATAACAAACCACCGCTTCTTTACTATACTTATTCCTTGGTCAATGGAGACCTATTTCTTATTCGGCTCCTATCGCTAATAACTGGGCTACTTTCTGTTGTTGCATTCTCTCTTCTTGCTAAAAGTATTTTAAAAAAAACCACTGGCATCATAGCTGCCACATTACTTTTTTCAATACTATTTGGATTACCTATTCTTGAAGGAAATATCGCAAACGCAGAAAATTTTATGCTTTTACCCATTCTTACGGGAGCTCTTCTCGTCTATCGTATAATCCTTCGTCATCATCAGAATACTAACGATACCCCCACGATCAAGCTGTTAAGCACGCGGCGTTTAATTCTCCCTGGCATTCTGTTGGGCATTGCGTTTCTCTATAAAATTGTTGCCGTTTTTGATTTTGCTGCAATTGTTATATTTATAATCTTTTGTTTGTCTCCAAAAAAACCAACACTTAGTAACATTATATTATTTTTCAAAACAGAATGGAGAATTCTTGCCACTTTCAGCCTCGGATTTTTATTACCGTTTTTATTAAGCCTTATCTTCTTTGGATCTCAAGGTGCATTTTCTGCATACATCCAAGCAATATTCCTCAGCACGTTCGGATATGTTGGCTATGGCAATGTCTTCCTTGTTCCCCAAGGACTCCTAATTGGCAAGACCATACTCCTAAGCATTGTGCTAATTAACGTTTTTGTAATGAGAAAGAGATTAGCTCCTGGAGTTATTTTTATAATTATATGGCTGGGATTCTCAGTCTTTAATAGTTTTTTTTCACAACGACCATATACCCACTACCTTATCGTTCTAATAGCACCACTATCACTCCTTTTTGGACTAATTTTTACCTTAAGCGTCAAAAGAAGGGCCATTCCCACATTCCTCTTCATATGTATCGCCTTTATTACCCTTAACTTTTTTGACCACTGGAGTATACAAAAAACAGGTAATTATTATATTAATTTTATTTCTTATATAAATAATCAGAGCTCCATGAGGCAATACTACTCATTTTTTGACAGGAAAGCCCTCAGGGATGAACAGATTGCTACATTCATCGACAATCGTAGTGGAATTGATAGGTCGTTATTTATGTGGGGGAACAGTGCGCAACTTTATTATCTAACCAAAACACTCCCCCCGGGTCGTTTTACCGTTGCCTATCACATCTCTGGGATAAAGCCCTATCTTGATGAAACTGGTCTTGCGCTCACAAAGCCGCCTCATTTCATCATCATATTAGACAACGCGCCCATATACCCTTTTCCGATGTATAATTATAGACAGGTTTTAAAAATAGAAGAGGCAAATATCTATGAACGGACTTATTAAACAATTATCAATCGATAAGACCATCTGGTGGAGTACGCTTTTATCAGTATTTCTTTTACTCCTATCACTACTTCTGGTATTATTTTTTTATCAAAGTCTCCCACCCCTTATCCCGCTATTTAACCAACTACCTTGGGGTATTGAACGATTGGGTCCAAAGATAAATTTATTGTTTCCGATCATCCTTACTCTCATATTGCTTCTCTGCAACACTGCCCTAACAAAATATATTTATGAACGAATGGTAATCACAACCCGCATGCTTTCAATCACATCTCTTTTGGCATCTCTTATAACATTAATTTTCATAGCAAGAACTATTCAAATAATCCTATAACCATGCCTGAGCTGAGCACATTGTATCCTTTATTTATTGCATTTATTCTTACTATTGCTGCGACCCATTTCCTCCTCCCCGTTATAAAACACTTTGGATTAATTGATGATCCAAAAATTCACAAGCACCCAGCAATTCTTCACGAAAGAGCTACGCCTCGCGGTGGTGGAATTCCACTTTTTATAGGGATTTTTATTACTGCATTTTTCTTTATTCCCATTACTGGAATTACAATTAGCATTTTTATCGCATCGCTGCTTGCTCTTATTATTGGAATATTTGATGATAAGCTAAATGCAGAATCACGTGATGTCTCTCCTTACCTACGCTTTGGTATAAATATACTTTGTGCAGTAATTATTGTAGGCAGCGGTGTAACCATTCCATTTATTACAAATCCCCTCGGTGGAATTCTAATGTTAAATGAACCATTATTTTTATGGATCACGATTGGAGACATATTATCAGGGATATGGATAGTTTGGGTAATGAATATGCTCAACTGGAGTAAAGGTGTCGATGGACAAATGCCTGGAATCGTCGCAATATCAGCCTTCGTAATAGGTTTACTGAGCTTACGCTTCCCCTTTCTTGATGCAACAAGCCTCATTGATGCTAAGCTCTCTTTTATCATTGCTGGGGCAGCACTTGGTTTTCTTATGTTTAATTTCTATCCCGCTAAAATTTTTCCTGGATATGGAGCAACATTTATGTACTTGCTCCTAGCTGTTGTGTCCATTCTTTCTAGCGCAAAACTAGCTACCGCTATACTAGTGATGGGTGTCCCAATTATTGACGCACTCTTTACAATTTTCAGAAGAATTCTTTCTGGTAAATCTCCCTTCTGGCATGATAAAAAACATCTTCATCACCTACTTTTAAAGCTGGGGTATTCGCAGAGACAAATTGCGTTGTTTTATTGGGCCATCTCTGGTATAGTTGGCACAATTGCTCTTACGCTACAGAGCAAAAGTAAGGTATTTGCTTTACTTGTATTACTTGTTATAGTCGGAGGAGGATTACTCTTTTTACACTTTATTGTACTGAATGAAAAAGACAGCGCGTAATTACTTTCGACTCCTTAGGCCACGACAATGGATTAAAAATTTTGCCATTTTCGCTGCTATCACCTTTGGCGGACAACTGTTCATACCCTCAGTTCTTACTACCGTTATACAAGGTTTTATTATTTTTTGCTGTTTATCTTCTGCAATTTATGTCATAAATGATATTTTTGATATCAAAAAGGACAGAATTCATCCATTTAAACGGTTTCGTCCCCTGGCAAATAATGACATTTCGGTATTATCAGCTATCATTGTTGCTTCCATATTAGCTATAGTTGCCATCATTGGGAGTCTTTTCATCTCACCCGCATTCTTTTTTATTGCTGTAGTATACCTAATCCTTCAGATCGCATATTCTATGTTCCTTAAAAACTTCACGATAATTGACATCCTAGCGGTAGCTGGTGGTTATATCCTGCGAGTCTATGCAGGTGAATTCTTAACCACATATCATATCTCTGTATGGCTACTCTTAACCACAGTCTCGCTATCCCTCTTTTTAGCTATTGGAAAACGTCGCTCAGAACTGACACTTGTCTCTCAAAACTCAAGTGTTCAGATCGCTGCTATGAGAAAAACACTGTCTCATTATTCAGAACGACTATTGGATGTTTATGCATCTATTTTTGCTACCTCAACGTTTATCTCTTATGCATTTTTTACATTCCTTGAAAACTCTCGTAATATAACCGTGACGAACGATCTTTTTCTCGCAGACTTTCTTCCTTCATATCTTCAAAGAAAATGGCTGATGATTACTATTATCCCGGTTGTGTATGGATTAATGCGTTACCTTCAGGATATTTATGAAAAGCATGAAGGAGAAAGCCCAGAAAAAGTTTTGCTTTCAGACAAACCACTCCTGGTTACAGTTATCGTCTGGGCTACCCTCGTCGTAGGAATTATCTATGTAATTCAATCTTAGATTCCTACTCTTTCTTCACGTACTGGCTACTGATCCAGCCATACTTACCATCCTTGAGGGTAATTTGATACCAACCACTTACCTCAGTTACGAGTACGAAGCTTTCACCTGGATTTACTCTTCCAACTTCAGCAGAGGTGAGCGTACTTTCTGCTCTCACACGTAAAAATCCTGTTGGCGTCTGTAGAATAATTACCTTTTTACCAATAGGTGTAGGAACTGCAGATGGCGATGCGGCAAGAGAAGGTGTAGTTGGTGGAGTGGTAACTGTACCATCTACATCAATTCCTAAATATATTGAGGCGACGAGCTTATAACCACTTGGTGTTCGTATTCTTACTTTTTTATCCGAGTAACCACTTTTTTTCAGAACAAGTTCGTGATCTGAATCAGTAATATTATGCAATAATAACGGGGTAAACCCCGATGAGGAGCTATCTAGTAATACCTCAGCCTTGTCAGGAATTGAAGTAACCAACAGTTCTCTCCCATTGCCACTCTTAAGCTCCTCAAGAGTTATAATGCTACCCTCAGAACCCACGCCGTAGCTAAACTTGCGATCAACGACCGTAAGGATTGATTTAGAAATCATTACCTTTTCTTGAAACTCATTAAATCCTCCTGTCTCAGGAACAACCTTTATCGTATAATCGCCGGTTGAGATCATATCTTTTGGACTACAACGACAGAGAGGTGTCTGTCCAATATATTTACCATTAAGATAAACCTTACTCTTGGGTGAGGCAGTAACTTGCAAAGCGCCTTTATCACTACCTTTAAGTAATACCGATTGAACAAATATGAAAAATAAACCAGCTAGCCCAAAAGAGATTATTAAGATCACGAGTGCTTTTTTCATACTGAAAGAACAGTAACTATACCATGAAGAAAAAATCCTGACAAATAAATTCCCCCTACTTAAAGAGAGCTAAACCGCTCAACCACAAACTGCTTATTAAGAGACAGAATTAGCCATCCTGCTTTAGGACCATAACTCTTACCTAACAGGCTCAAGTAAATTGCCCCAAAGGCCTCTTTTGAGCCGACGCCTAGCTCTTTAGACTTTTCATAAATGGCTTTTTGAAATTCATCAGGTTCACTCGCCGTATTAAGGAGGTCTGCAACTGAAATTAAAAATTCTTTTTGCTGCAGGGACAAATTTTTAGCCTCATCTGGTAGCTCTTTTTGAATGGTAAATCTATCTGATTCTGGAGCAAACTTTTCAACCCATACCCGAGCGTATCTAGCCCATTCCTCTAATCCTTGTTTTACAATCTCTTCCTGCATATTGGGCATCTGAACCCACTGAGCAAGTGTCGCAAAACGAACATCTAATGGCTTTTTAACTTCCCCGATCTGTGACAGCTCGAAGATACGAGCCTCATCATTCTTTTTCCCATCGAAATAATGTTGAGCGTATTCCTGATAATCATCAAAGAGGCGCGGTATTGTATCCCCCTCTCCTGGATCAAAATTAGTTTGCTGTGCTATGTTCATTTTTACAATAAGGAATCTTGCTAGCTCTGGGGGAAGAATTGTTACTATATCTGAAGCTGCAAATCCTCTTCCTTTTGAAGAAGACATTTTTTTACCTCCGATAAGCATGAATTCATACCCTACAGGATAAGGAACAGGATAGTTAAGAACGCGTTTTGCTACCATGCTTGCAAGATCATGTGATCCACCCTTACTCATATGGTCTTTCCCAGCGCCTTCAACAGTTACTCCAATTGCTTGCCATTTTGCTGCCCACTCAACTTTCCATGGCATTTTACCCTTCATACCCTCTTCGTTGCTATAAGGAGATGTCTTTCCCTCGTGCCCACATCCCTTCGTCCATTTAACAGCGTCTACTAAGCAGTTATAATGCACCAACTCGCCATCCCAGTCGTAGACCCGGGTAGTCGAGACTTTACCACATGATTCACAATACACTTGAAAGGGATACCAATCATCCGCTATCTCTTTTTTATACATTTCCTGATATATTTTTCTTACCTCAACTGAGTTATCTAAAACGGTTTTAATGCCTGTATTCATCTTTCCGCTTGTGTACAGGTCCTTCGTCCAGAGTATCTCCGGATTACTACCGATGGTATTAAATGCCTGTTTAAATTCAAATGCATAGTACTGCGCAAAATCCCCAAATCCCTCAACGGGAGATGGGATAGTAAAGAGTGGCATACCCAAATACTTCTCAAATTTTTCCCGAGGAAGGTACGAAGGAATATCATCCATTGGATCATGGTTTTCAAAAACATAGGTATATTTTGTATTAACACCAATATCCTTTAAGGCGCGATGGACAAGATCATGAATTACCACGCCTAGCAAAGCACCAACATGGACTCTGCCCGACGGAGTTTTCATATCATCCACCCATTCTAAGGGAAGGTTTCTTTCTTTTAATTCTAATGCTACTTTATCTGCCCAAAACATATATTCTTTTAATTAAAATTATTATTAATTTAATCTACCCGAGGCTTTGAATTTAGCTAAGAATACTAGCAAATTAAAAGCAAACGGTATCTGTGTATTATAATGCTTTACACTCTCTGAGAAAAGCCACTAAATCCCCGGAGAAATGAACTTGCCATTTTACCCAAATCTCCGACATGATAACCCCCTTCTTGTATTAAAAGAGTTGGCAATCCTAAAGCTGATATTGCCCGTGCCATCGTTTGGTAAAACGGGATTGTTAGCTTAAATCCTCCTATCGGATCCTTTTCATAGGTATCAAAACCGAGAGAAACCACCAAAAAAGTTGGCCTGAAGTCTTGAACATTTTTGATAGCTTTTTTTAAATAAGTAAAATACTTTGTATCATCTATACCAAGAGGGAGTGGATAATTTCTATTAAATCCGACCCCCTTTCCCCTCCCAATTTCATTTGCAAAGCCACTTATATAAGGGAATTTTACTTTGGGATCCGCATGGAGAGAGATGTAGAGCACGTCTTCTCGATCATAAAACATGGCTTGACTACCATTCCCGTGATGAAAATCTACATCGAGTATTGCTACCTTACCCTTTGCCGATAAAAAATTTGCGGCAATAGCAGCATTATTGAAATAACAATAGCCGCCCATTGCATTACACTCTGCATGGTGTCCTGGAGGACGACAGAGAGCATAAATACTTCGTTCTTTTTTATTTCTTAACACTTCAGCACCTGTCAAAGCAATTGATGATGAAGTTAGCGCAGCAGAATAAGTGCCTTTGACTATAGGAGCATATGTATCTCTCATGAAATATGATGGATACAAAACTTCGTCTTTTTTTAGGGATACAGAGCGACTTTTAAGAAAATTGATATACACGCCTGAATGCAATTCTGAGATATACCGAAATGGAAATTTTTTAGGATTTATAAAAGCATGCTCGCCATTTTCTTTTAATGCATTCACAATAGAAGTCAACCTCTCCGGTTTTTCGGCGTAGGCTTCTTTTATTCCATCATATATCTCATACGGAGGATTATGTTTTAAATGATTATCGCTATAAATTATCATCATATTAAGTATTACATCCTTTCATTTTCTGCCAGGCCTTAAGGCCTGGCAGAATCATATTAAGCAGCCATTTCAAGCCTTCTTGTACTATACACGAAATCCTGTAGCGGTTCGATTGGATACATTCGAAGCCTATCCAAATTTCTTACAACATTAAGCGTAAAATCCCGATAAACATCCTCTGGCAAGATCCCGTCATTAACAACAACATTCTGAATATTTGCCTGGCTTACCTGCCTCCCAAAAATTGCACGGTCTGGAATACTAAATCCAGCTTTATGAGCAGACAGATCTGAACGTGAACCAAAATTACATTCTGCAAAAATAGTTGGAGCTCTTGTATCAGACGCATCGAGATCAGAGTATATTTGAGCATTCAAAAATGCAATTGAGGCTGCATTTATACCCTGACCCCTGCAATTTTCATCTACACCCCACTCTGTACTTTCAATCAGATCAACCATATTGCCACTTCTCTCTCTCAGCTGAAGAAGCTCTGCTGTTGAAGCACCTACCATTCTACCTGTCATTCTATTTGAGATGCCACTGAACCATGTTTGCCTAGATTTTGGATCAAGCTCTGCCTCTTCTCTTAAAGTTTGCTGGAGAGCAACTACGCCCTCTCTTGTCCAACCAAAAGTTCGTCCCCACAAAGCGTGCAGATCATCTATCTGATTGTCTAGAATTGTTGTCTGTAACGAAGAATCATCACTAATTCTACCAAAGAGCTCAAGGACTGTATCTGGCCTTCCTCTCTGTCGCGAGCTTTCTGTGTCAAGAATAATTTGTTCTATGGGATGGTAAGGAATCCTATCTGCGTTATTACGCGCAAGTCCTACGAGCCAAAGATCGCTGCTCCGTAGCCCTTCAAGAGGAAAGGCTACCTCAATATTACCCAAAATTGGGTCATCTTCCTCAGCTGCCTGTAAAAGAACATGCTGCTCAACAACACTCCTAAATACTGCCCTGCTCCGCTGTTCATGTTGAGTCGTTCCATCTACTGCTTCAAACATTTCTACGAGCTCATGTAGCTCAGAGATTGGCTCATATTGATACGTACATCGTACACGATGATTACTGCTCATAATATCAACTCCGAGTGAGCCAACGCTTGTTATAATTCCTGATTCATTTTCTGTCATATATTTCCACCTCCTTTCTCACAGGGAGGGCTTTCCTTTCCACTAAAAAACCCCTCCTTTGAGGGGTATTTTTCAAACACGAAAAAAAAACCCTCTTACGAGCGGTTTTTCTTAGCAATAGTTGTAAAACGTCCTAGTATCATAAGAAGGAATTGTTACATATCCATAACTGTTTTGTCAAGATGTTCTAGACTATAATAACCTCAGGCTCAGGGGAAAAGCCAAAGGTCTCCTTGAACTTACTTTGTATTTCTGTAATAAGCGCTTTTACATCGGCTGCTTTTGCATTATCTATATTAACAATATAATTGGTGTGTTTAGGCGAAACCATAGCTCCACCGATTCTTTTTCCCGAAAACCCCAGCCTATTTATGACATATCCCATTGAAACTTTCTTATGCCATTTGTGTTCAGATAATTCCCTAACGTCATTCCACACGGAGAGAATCTTGGCAACCTCTTCTTTTTTTACCAGATTTTTAAAGACTGATCCGCATGATGGATAATCCATAGGGTGATTTACCTGACGATAGGTGATATTGGCGCTGTAGATACCCTGAGCTTTACGTAAGTCTTCTGGCATAACACTACGCAATGAAAAAACTGCACTAACGATAATGAGATTGGGGCGTTGTTTAAAAAGACTATTTCTATAAGAGAATTGAATATCATCCAGAGAAAATGTTTTTATCTCCATTTCAGGATCATCGCCATCAATAGCCCGCACTTCTATAAGAGTGTTTTTTATCTCTGAGCCAAAGGCACCAGCATTCCCACGTATAGCCCCTCCAATAGTACTTGGGAGACCTCCCGCCCATTCAAGACCAACCAGTCCATGATCGAAAGAAAACTGAATAAGAGCATCCATAGTCTCTCCAGAAAAAACCTCTACCTTATAATTTTCATGAAGCTTAAAACCACCTCCGTCACCTTGTAGCCATAAAATCACTCCGTCAAAATCTTTGTCAGAAAAAATAATATTAGAACCTAGTCCCATTACCAGGTAGTGCTTAAGCTGTTTTTCATGCAAATAAGCCATAGCTTCTAATAAATCAGCTTTATTTGCTACCTTGAGGAGATACCTACTTTTACCACCAATATGGTAATAAGTAATAGTGGAGAGAGAGACATTCTCGTAGAAATTCATGTAGTATAAGCGAGTATACTGCTTATTAGCTCAAGGAGATAATAGTATACGCGATCTTACCAGCGGGAGCCTCAACCTCTATACTTTCACCAATCTTCTTACCAAGCAACGCCTTCCCAAGGGGTGATTCGTGTGAAATTTTCTTCTGGGTCGGATCTGCCTCCCACTCACCCACCACCCTATAAACCTCCTGATTGCCATCAACTGTAAGCGTTACTTCTGAACCCAACTCTACAGCTGAAGATTTGCCAGCTACATCTTCCTTAATAAGTGAAACCTGCTTCAGTAGCTCCTCAAGTTCATCAATCCTCCCATCGATGAATGCTAGCTCTTCGCGAGCCGCAACGTATTCAGCATTTTCTGAAAGGTCTCCCTGATTACGAGCATCAGAAACACGGGTAACCACCTCAGGACGCTTAATTTTAGAGAGTTCTTCATGCTCTTTTTTTAAATCAGTAAGTCCTTCTTTTGTTAGATATATTTTTTTTGTGTCCATAGTTAATTAAAAAAAATCTCTCCAATTGTGGAAAGAGATTCTTCTGGTAAGTCAGAGAAAAGTATAAGTAAAACGATCAGATTTGTCAAGATTATAACCTCAAATCTTATAATAAACTCTGTGACGGCTAGATCTCGAGAAGACTAAGCAGTATAAGATTTTATATAATGATGTAATGTCTTGCGATAGCTCGTCAAAATGTAGACTTTCATATCATTTGGATGAAATGCCAAAAAAGATTTCTCTATGACCTCATTGGTGCTATGCCTTTTAATAAGGACTTCTTGAGTAATTCGCAGGAAGGGCTCCAGACACTTTAGGACAACGCTTGGAAAACTGCTTTGTGGCACACTAGCACAACCACTCCTGCCCATCGCATTCGGAAGAAATTTTTGAGTCCAGCTATTACTCTGGAGAAATGCTTGGTACATATTGTCACGCTCAAAAAGCGGGATCACCTGAGCAATCTCCCGTGCAGTATAAAGATTCTGTCTATCTTTTATAAAAAGAATTGAGGATTTATCAATAAGCATATTAAGACATACTGTATCCTTAACCTCATCATCACCCCGCTTTCTCCTTCTTCCTTTTAGCTGTAAAAGGGCTAAAAGCAAAAAACGAGTCGTGTACAGTGTGTCATTTTCAGTTATTACAAATAAATCAATATCATCACCAACTGCTGCACTACCCCCAGCGACACCACCACTGATACCAACGAATTGAACTGAGGGGATATTCATAATTACTCGGCCAATCTTTCTCGCAAGCAAGATCTTTCCTTTCAATATTTCTTCACTCATAAAACGATGTGAAATAATGTGCTTTTTATCACCAAAAGCAAAGTAGCCATCTCGAGTAATTATCTGTCTAAACATAAGAGCCAATGTTTTTTTCAGATCGGGCAGAAGCACACTATTTTCTGTTTCAAGAAAATAATATATCTCATCAAGGGTAAGGGGGCAATTGAAGACATCACTATAACTCAAAGTCTTTATAACTGAGAGTTGCCTATCGTCCATACTTGGTTAACAGCTGATTTACGCCCTGATCGAGAGTATCAACAGCTGTCTGAGAGGAAGTTCCTGAGGTTGAACCACGCACGGCATTACCAAGATACACATTCATTTCTTGATTTATACCATCATCATAGGTGTCGCTGATAAAATATGATGAGGTCGCATAGCTCGCTTGCGACAAAAAGGGCGCCAAAAACGCATTACTAGAAAGAGATTGGGCCAGGTCACTTCGTGGATATAGCTGACCAAAAGAGCGTGTTTTTGCAGTCTCAGTATAGAGCTTTTGCAAAGTTTCCTTTTTAGCAAGAAATTGCATAAAAAGCTGAGCCTCTTTTTGATGCTTACTCTTAGATGAAACTCCTTCCACCCAATAGCTAGCCAGAGCCTTCTGTCTACCCGGCAAGTTAGGAGCTGGGGCTACACTAAAACGCAAATCTGGACTCATAGCTTTAAGGGCAAACAGATCCCATGAATATCCAAAATACATAGCTAGATTTCCTTTTGCAAATGCTATAAGGGCTGGATCAAGCGTAGAGTCCCATACACTTCCTTCATTGTTGGCAAACGCAGTATAGAACTCCAAGGCCTGGCTCGCGTTGGTTTTAGTTGAAGAAAAATCTGAAAAACTCACACCATTTTGGGCCATAAGAAGCGCTATGATATCGGAAGCATGATTAATATTGTCATAGGTCCCAATTCCAGCTCCTGCCGTCTTAATCTTTCCATCCTGATCCTTAACAACTAAGTCCTTTGAAACACGGACAAACTCATCCCATGTCTTCGGCACGTTATTTCCCCCCGCCTCAAACAGGTCATTATTTACAAAAAGAGCTAACGTATCAATTTGCAGAGGCACACCGTACAATGCCCCACTTCTAATAAGATCTTGCTGTATTACGGGATAGTAATTTTTCTTAATCTCATCGGCTGTGATCACTTCTGCGCTCATGGGAGAGAGGTAATTTTTCATCATACCGACCCAAGAATTATGAAATCGAAAAATATCTGGCCCGCTTCCATTTTCTAACTGAGTCACAAGACTTCGTCTATATTCTTTGACGTCCTTCTGAATAAAATTCACAGAAATTGTCGGGTGCTGAACATGAAACTCAGCGATAATCGTGTCCATAACTCGTTTTTCTTCAAATAAGCCCCAGTAAGTTAACACTACCGGAGCATCAACGGCTTTTTTACCGATGCGAGGGAGTATCAAAAATATAACCAGAGCAAGAACTACCCCAATACCAAAAACAATGCCAATAATCTTCCCCCATTGAGAGAAAAATGAAGAGAGAGGAGGCTTGGGCGGAAGAGGCGGAGGAATCGATGATGGAGGGATACCAGTACTTGGATCCGGCTTGAGAACTGAATTTGGCACCTCTAATCGAAACCCTGTAGGCTGCGCCCTAGAGACAGGAGGAATCAGCTCCGATTCAGACATAGAAGCAGGGCTAGTTTGATCAGTGTTTGCTGACAAATTTTCAGTGCTAGGCTTAGAAAAAATAACCTTTTCGTCCATAAAGACTCCTAGGTATAGTATAATACCTGTACTGAGGTATAGCAATTCATGAGCACCAAATTTTTATCATATATAAAATATCTTGCTTCTAACAAAAAACTGTTAGCTGCTACTAAAACAACATTTTGGTTTATTTTAGGAGCAGCGATCGGACTTTTTTTCTTCAGTAGCTTTGTCTACATATACTATAAGCAGACATATAAGGATAGAATTTACCCTGGTGTTATTATTAATAACGTTGAGTTTGGTGGAAAAACACAGGCTGATCTTAAAAAATATTTTTCAAATCAAAATGAGGCCATCGGCAAAAAACATATTGAATTTAAGAAGGATAACTTTATTGCAACAGTATCTGCTAGACAGCTTAGCTTGGGGTATGACTCAGAGCTCCTGGCAGTCCAGGCATATAGTATAGGTAGAAGTGGCAATTTCTTTTCTGATGTCTATCTAAGCCTCCAGTCATATCTCCATGGCATCTCACTCTCGCCCGCCTATCGCTATTCTGACGAAGAACTCACAATACTTATTAAGAAATTTGAGTCAGCGCTTAATATAGCCCCTATTGATGCACGATTCACCTATCAAAATGGTAGAGTGACAGAATTTAGAACAGCTAAAGATGGTAAAAGAGTTATCACGGAAAAGATAATCTCTTACCTGCAGGAAGAGAGCGTACCAGCGCTTCTAGCAACTAAGAGGGTTCTCATTCTACAGACAATTCCAACAGTAATTATCAAACCAGATGTTACAAATAATGAAGCGAACAAAATGGGAATCACAGAACGAATTGGTGTTGGGACATCGCTTTACCATGGCTCGATTCCTAATAGGATATACAATCTCAAGTTAGCAGCATCACGCCTCAATGGAATTCTTATAAAGCCTGGAGAGATTTTCTCCTTTAATAAAGCTGTTGGCGATATCTCATCGCTAACTGGCTATAAACAAGCGTACGTTATTCAAAACGGCAAAACAGTCTTGGGTGATGGTGGGGGAGTTTGTCAGGTTTCAACAACTTTTTTTAGAGCCATCCTAAATGCTGGGCTTCCCATCATCGAACGTAACGCTCATGCATATAGGGTGCACTACTATGAGGATGATCTAGGACCAGGAATCGATGCGGCAATCTATACACCAAATATTGATCTGAGATTTAAAAACGAAAGCGGACATCATATCTTAATTCAATCTTCGCTCGATGAAGCCAATGAACAGCTGATGTTTGAATTTTACGGCACATCGGATGGGCGAGTTGCAACTATTTCCAAACCCGTCATCCTATCCCAATCACCTGCACCAGAAACACTCTATCAGGATGATCCAACTCTTCCCCAGGGAGAACTAAAGCAGATAGACTTCTCTGCACCAGGTGCAAACGTCTATTTTACCTATACCGTTATGAAGGATGGTAAGCAGATTATCACTGACAAATTTGTATCAAACTATCGCCCTTGGCAGGCTGTCTTTCTTCGAGGAACGAAAACCACTTAACAATGAAAAAAGTCCTAACTCCAATGAAGGCAGTCTCCTATTTTGATGAGAAAATCACGAATAAAAAAAGAATTGTTTTAGTTGGCGGATGCTTTGATATACTCCACGATGGACATATTAAATTTCTTCAATCTGCTAAAGCCGTTGGAGACATTCTGGTAGTTCTTCTAGAATCAGACCTCTCTATTAAAGAACACAAGGGTGATAACAGACCACGCAATAATCAAGAAAAACGCGCAGAAGAACTTGTTTCTCATACAGAAACTGATATTGTAATAACGCTACCTTACCCTTTTTTCGATAATGACTACGATAGCCTTGTATCCAAATTAAAACCTGCTATAATCGCAACTACGGCCGCTGACCAATTCAAACATCATAAAGAGCGTCAAGCACATCTCATTGGAGCAAGGGTTCTTGAGGTTATAAGAAGGCTTCCGGAACACTCTACAACAAAACTTCTTAAAGGGTATGAATAAATATATTATCGGTTTTATTGGAATTGTGATTATAATCGCGCTTGCCGTTGTCCTCGTGGGATCACAGATTGGATTGCTTGGTAAAAAGGCAGTCTTACAACTCGGAGCAGCCAAGATTCAACTTGATGTTGCTGATACCGAGACCAAAAGAGAGATAGGACTCTCAGGCCGAGGCTCCATATCAGAGACCCAGGGCATGCTCTTTATTTTTGATTCCCCAACTGTTCCTTCATTTTGGATGAAGGGCATGAAATTCCCGATCGATATTATATTTATAAAAGATAAAAAAATTGTGACCATTTATAAAAATGCTCCCGCTCCCAAAACTGTCACTGAGATTCCAACAGGCTACTATCAACCAACAGCCCCTATTGATAGTGTAATTGAGCTTAAAGCTGGGGCAAGTGACAAATTTAATCTTCGTGAAGGGAATACTTTAAAACTCAGTCTATGACTATTCTTGGGATAGAGACATCCTGCGACGAGACAGGTATTGCGATCCTAAAAAAAAATAGTGATGGCTCACTAATAATCCTTTCTAACGCTGTCGCATCCTCACTCCATCTTCATGCTAAAACAGGCGGTGTAATTCCAGAGATTGCTGCTCGCGAACAGGTAAAGCTTATAACCACAACAATCATTCAGGCACTAGGGAATGGCATCGGCTATGATTTTCTGAAGAAGGAAACTCCTCAGGTTGATGCAATCGCTGTAACCTATGGTCCTGGGCTCGTTGGCTCATTATTAGTTGGAGTAGAAACAGCCAAAACCCTTAGCATGCTTTGGGATAAGCCTCTAATCCCCATTAACCATATGTATGGTCATCTTTATGCGAATTTCATTGACGATAAATCGCAAATCGTCCCGCCAAGTCGAGATCCAGCGGTAGTCGTGACTAATCGCAAAACGAAACAGGAAGAAATTCTATTTCCTGCAATCGTTCTCATTGTTTCAGGGGGACATACAGACCTGCTTCTCATGAATGGGCACGATGATATAGTATTACTTGGCGGCACCCGTGACGATGCCGCAGGAGAAGCATTCGATAAAATTGGAAGATTGCTCAATCTTCCCTATCCTGCAGGAGCTACCATTGCTGAGCTTGCAAAAAACGGAGATCCTAAAACATTTTCGTTACCAAGGCCCATGTGGGACTCCAATGATTACGACTTCAGCTTTAGTGGATTAAAAACTGCAGCCCTACGTGAGGTACAAAAAATAACAACAATGGATAATAAGACAATCGCTAACCTCTGCGCATCAGTAGAGCAAGCAATTGTGGATATCATAGTCCAAAAGACAACTCGTGCGGCCAAGGAACATGGGGTAAAATCGATCCTACTTGGTGGAGGTGTAGCTGCTAATACTAAACTCGGCGTGGAACTAAGATCATCTGTAGTTCATAGCGGACTTTCTCTTGAGATCTTCATTCCTCAAAAATCTCTCTGTACTGACAACGGAGCTATGATAGCTGCTGCAGGATTCTTTACTAACCCTTCCCCCTCCTGGAGAGAGGTTAATGTGAACCCCCAACTCTCATACTAAGCACACTTGCATCACTGTGCTATAATTGCTTCCAGCCCATGACAGAACTGCTCGTTGTCATCTCCACCCTTATAATTGGATTTGGCATTATCATTATTCTTCTCAATCGCAAACTAAGCTCAGCTCAAAAATCTGCAGCTGATCCGGCCATGCTTGAATGGCTACGATCAATGCAACTCTCACTTGAGTCTACCAATAAATCAATAAATACCGCCCTCTCTTCAAATAGTCATGATATGGTTCGGACGCTTCAGGAGAATTCCAAGCAATTAAATGAACGACTCGACAAAGCCGCGCAAGTTATCGCTGGTGTAGGTAAAGAAGTTGGGCAGATGAGTGAAATTGGTAGGTCCATGCGAGAATTACAAGAATTCTTAAAAAGTCCCAAGATGCGTGGAAATATAGGGGAGGAAATTTTAAAAGATCTTATCGGACAAATGTTCCCAAAAAATAGTTTTCATCTCCAGTATCAATTTAAATCTGGCGAAAAAGTGGATGCAGCTATTAAGACGGATGGTGGGATACTCCCCATTGACTCGAAATTTCCTATGGAAAGCTACCAACGACTGGTAAAAAATACTAAAGACGAAGATAAAATTTCTCTTGAAAAAGAATTTATGAGAGACGTTAAAAAACACATTGATGTGATTGCTAAGAAATACATATTACCCTCTGAGGGAACAATGGACTTTGCTCTTATGTATGTCCCTAGTGAGTCGGTCTACTATGAACTCTGCAACCTACCTGAAACACTCGATTATGCTAGACGAATGCGTGTGTATCTGGTATCACCAAGCACTCTCTATGCTCATTTACAGACCATTCTCCTCTCCTTTGAAGGAAAAAAACTTGAAACCCGCTCCAAAGAAGTCTTTAGACTACTTCGTGCAATTCAAATTGAATACGATAAAGTCAATGATAGTATGGGAGTACTAGGTAAGCACATTAATAATGCTTCAGCCCAGTTTAGCCATGTCTCAACAGGCTTTGCACACATAGGCAATAAACTGACTGCCACCCACACCCTAGAAGGGCAAGTGTTTGAAGAGATAGAACAACCCCTATTACCTAAAACAGACTAACAGTCAGGTAATTTTCTGTGCTAGAATAGTGCCCATGCCCAATACCTCAACTTTAAACCCTGAACAACTCACTGCTGTCACACACGGACAAGGACCTCTACTAATCATAGCTGGAGCTGGGACTGGAAAAACCACTGTGGTGACCAAAAGAATTGAATATCTCATTGTTGAAAAAAAAGTACCGCCTTCAAGTATCCTCGCTCTCACCTTCACGGAAAAAGCAGCAGCAGAAATGGAGACTCGAACCGATGAAATCCTCCCTTATGGGTCAACAAATCTCTGGATTGAGACCTTCCATGCATTTTGTGATCGCGTCCTTAGACAAGAAGCAATTCATATTGGACTAAATCCCGGATACACGCTGATGACAGAAACAGAGTCTCTTATTTTTCTACGTAAACATCTCTTTGAATTTGATCTCACCTATTTTAGACCTCTAGGTAACCCAATGAAATTTTTACAAGGAATGCTAAATCATTTTAGTCGCCTTAAAGATGATGATATTAATCCTCAGCAATATTTAACTTACGCTAAGGGCATAGGGCAAAGAGGAGACGACGAGGAGGAATTTGAAAAAACACTTGAGCTTGCCAAAGCATTTAAAAAATATGAGGAATTAAAAGCTAAAGAAGGGATGATGGATTTCTCAGATTTGATCAGCAATCTTTTACAGCTCTTTAGAACTCGGAGAAATATTCTAAAACAATATCAAGAAAAATTTCAATACATCCTCGTTGATGAATTCCAAGACACTAATTATGCCCAAAATGAAATGGCAATCCTTCTAGCAGGAGATGCTAAAAATATTACTGTGGTTGGCGATGATGATCAAAGCGTATATCGTTGGCGTGGAGCAGCTCTTTCAAATATGCTGCAATTTAGATCTCATTTTCCAAAAGCAAAAATTGTCACACTGAATAAAAACTACCGATCAACACAGGTCGTACTCGATGCTGCCTATGAGATGATCCAGCATAATAATCCTGATCGACTCGAAGCTAGAGAGGGAATTGATAAAAAACTAACTGCCATTAGAAATATACCCGGTCAACCAATCGAATTTCTCTTTGCTACCAGCTCAGAGCTTGAGGCAGGATCAGTCGCCAAATACATAAAGGAGGAACAGAAAAAAAATAATAGAGGATACAGTGACTTTGCGATACTTGTTCGTGCAAATGATCACGCAGTTCCTTTTCAGCGAGCCCTGGATCGACTAAAAATCCCGAGCCAATTCTTGGGCCCAAGTCATCTTTTTGACCAAGAGGAGATTAAAGACCTAATCGCATACCTTAAAATCTTAGTTAATTTTGATGATGCTGCATCTCTCTACCGAGTCATCGCAATGCCTATTTTTAATCTCGCATCCAGAGATATAGCATCACTTCTTAACTTCTCTAAAAGAAATAATATTTCTCTTTTCGAAGCACTTGAACAGGCAGAAAAGTCATCTGTCACTCCAGATGGACAAGAAAAAATTACTAAGATCGTCGCCATTATTACCAAGCACCTAGGGCTACTGACGACCGAAACAGCCGGACAAATACTCTATTATTTCTTTGAAGAATCAGGCCTACTTGGCTACTACTTAGATCCTAAAACAATACGAACTGAAAATGAAGCACAAAATATAGCTAAATTCTTCACCAAACTTCAGTCATTTACCTCAAATAAAGCTGACGCATCTGTTTTTGCAGTAACAGAGTGGCTAGAACTCTCAATTGAGCTTGGCGAAAGCCCAATGGCAGCAGAAATTGACTGGTCAAGCACTGATGCGGTTAACATCCTAACCATTCACTCCAGTAAGGGACTAGAATTCCCAGTAGTGTTCGTCGTTAACCTAGTAACCCAGCGTTTTCCAAGTCGTGATCGTAAAGAACAAATTCCTGTACCTACAGGTATTATTAAAGAGGAGCTTCCAACCGGTGATGAAAACCTCCAGGAAGAACGAAGACTTTTTTACGTAGCTATGACGCGCGCTCGAGATCAGCTGGTATTAACTGCCGCTAAATTTTACGGCGAAGGAAAAAGAGAGCGTAAACTTTCTCCGTTTATTGCTGAGGCGTTAGGTATAGAATTCGTGCAAAAAAAACTTTCTTCACATCAGGCAGTGGCATCAGGACAACAGCTAACACTGCTTGAATTTTTCAATGAAAATCATCTCAAAGATGATCGAGCTAAAGATAAACCAAATGTTGCTGTGATCGCACCTATCACCTATATTTCTTATTCGCAGATTCAAACCTTTAACTCGTGCCCTTTGCACTACAAGCTAAAATATATCCTTAACGTACCTACACTCCCTTCGCCCGCGCTAAGCTACGGTGTGAGTGTCCACAACGTCTTACGAGACTTCCTGCAGCTCGTAAAGAGTAATTCATTAGAGAAAAACTTTGATATCGCTGGACTTCTTAGACAAAACTGGATCAAAACAGGATATTCTAGTAAATCGCACGAGCAACAAGCATATGAACAAGCAAAAACCACACTTAGTAAGTTTGCTAAAAAAACGCTTGCAAATCCTCCAGGCACAATTGCTATAGAGGTTCCTTTTCAATTCTGGGTAGATAAAATAAAAGTAGGTGGGAGAATTGATAGGATTGATAGGCTTCCTGATGGAGGGATAGAAATTATTGACTATAAAACCGGTTCAAATGTTCCTGACCAAAAAAAGGTCGATTCAGATTTTCAACTTACTTTTTATGGACTTGCAGCAACATCAATCCATGATGACATATTGCCTGTATCTCCGGAGAGGGTAATTCTTAGCCTCTATTATGTCGAATCGGACCAAAAAATTACTACGAGAAGAACAAATGAAGAATTAGAAATTGCCAAACAAAAGATTCTTGATAAGATTCAGGAGATCGAACAGAGTGATTTCAAATGTAGTGGTGGTATGCTTTGTAAAAACTGCGAATATAAAATGATCTGTGGCTCCACACGAAGTTGATCTTATAGTAATTACATGTTATACTATACCTATCCCAGGAAGAAGGGTCACTAGTCCGATGTAAATCAGACAGGAAAGTCCAGACAGCAGATATACAAGGGACGGAATGTAAGTTCCGATTAGTAATAACTAGTATTTATACATCTTCCCCACATATGGTGTATACAGCATACTCTGAATTAACAGAGTGTGAGAGCAACAGAGACGAGTGGGTGTGAAACGGGCAATCCTCCCTGCTGCAACTTCCGACCGCTGTGCTGCAAGTATTCATGAAAGTGAATATGAGCTGAACTTGTATACAGAAGCAGCAAAGTACGAAGGCATCTCGCCAAATCGGCGGGCGCGATGACGTAAATGCATCATCACGAGACAGATTGTGACCTAAAACAGAATCTGGCTTACCACCTTCCTGGGATTTTTAACTACTTGCACTTGCATAGCGTTTCAGTGCTTCTTTCCATGAAAGCAAGCTAAGGCTTAAAAATATTCCGCTCAAACAAATACAAATTATTACTCCTGCAGGACTCAGAATTCCCATCAATGAATTAGTGGGGATAGTGATCATTGCAGCAACCGGAATTACAAAAGTAAAGATCAACCCTACTGCTTTTGGATAAATATTTAGTGGGAATCTACCCAGTTGAGTAATTTCTCTAAAAATCCATATAGCATTATCAACCTCTGTAGTTATAACTCCGAGTGCCAGTACAAAAATATGAAATGATAAAGCGATAATCAGACCATTGGCAATTAGTAAAATGTAGACAATGACGTTGATTATAGAAATATCTCCTATCTGTGTAGCTACATATGCCATGAATATTACTAGGGGAACAAGAGTAATAAGATCCAAGGCATCACTTCCCCCAAAAAGTACTCTCAGTAGAGGCGAGATTGGTTTAGTCAAAACCATATCAAAGCTACCAGACACAATATAAGTCCTAAATCGATATACCTCTCGCCATAAAAATTGCGCAATGATATCTATAACGTTAAACGTCAAAAAAAAGAGAAGTACTTCCCATATCGTATATCCTCCTAATGTTCTGGTCTTGGAGGTAAGTAGGAATAGAAATAGTATAAAGAATACAAATCGGATCACTTTTCCAAGCGTAAACAACGCCACGCCTAAACGGGAAGCAAAAGCGACCTGCGTTGTCTGGGTCGTAATTTTTAACCAGAGAGATAGATATCTCATATTAACGTCCCTGCGCTGTGTATACACGCAGACCCTTCTTCCAGACCGACAGGGTAATAAAATACATAATAAATATCCACAGAATAAGGATCAGAAATCCTCTGCCAATTTCTATGCCTGATAACTGTCCCTGATAAATTTTGCTCTGAAAAAAAATGAGGTAAGGGAATGGTAACAATTCTAATAGTGCGAATAGAGGTTTTGGTAATACATCGAGTGGGAAGAGACTACCAGAGATAAATCCAATTACTTGATAAAAGATAAAACGAGGACCCCATCCCTCATTGCTCCAAAACCCAATAAGACTAATCAGTACGCTAATAAAAAAGTAGAGGATTACTCCTAATAGAACACTTGTGATAAAAATGAGGATTAATATAAAATTTTCTTGGAAAATGAAGGGAGGGCGCAAAATAGCGAAAAATGCAGCATACTCAACAAGAGCAAATGAAACATTAAGCGCTTTATCGCCTATATCACGAGCAAAGTAGTATTTGAGATATGACAATGGTCGTACAAGGAAATTTGTTAAAATCCCTTCGTTAATTTCACTAGCGATCGCTGTCGTACGTGTGGAGAAGATAAAATCACCAACAAAGGTGGATATCAGGAGATAGGTAATAATTCCTGATTGATCATAACCAAAAAAATCACCATTTCTTGATGTAACAAAATACCATAAAAAATATAATGAAAAAAGCTTGAGCAGTTCACGAACTCTATAAAAAATAAAACTAGTTCTATATATGAGAGCCTCGTCCCATGTATTTTTTGCAATCTGAATATATTTTTTCATTTAACTACTCGCACTTGTATATGATCTAAGTGCAAAAAGCCAAAACTTTCGTGATATAAAGAGAAATAGGAGAGAAACCGCACTCAGTAAGGCAATGCTCCCCAGGTCAATCCTGCCCATGATCACACCTACGGGTGTAGCCGCGACAATCGTGAGAGGCAATAAAACTAAAAATAATATAAAACTTAATTCACGAAATACAACGGGTGGAAGACGCATAATACTTTGTAATGAGTGAAGTAACTCAACGATATTCGTAGCCCTATCAAACCAAATTGTTAGGGTTGTAACTATAAGCCAGATTGAATAATAAAGACCAAGACCTAAAACTATAAGAGGTAAGGATAAAATTATACCAATCAGACTAAGACTCAAGTTATAATTAATAGAGATATAAATAATAAAAACTAACCCTATTAATGCTCTGCTCAAACTAATAATCCTAGTATTCCACAGCGTGAGGAGAACTTGAGCATCCATTGGCTTAAGGAGAAATGTATCAAGCTTGCCCTTATTAACAAGATTTGGAAATGCGTCAAAATTAGCTTGAAAAAATGTATTAAATAGGCCTAGAACAACACCTAGAATACCCGTAAGTAAAAGAATCTCCTGCTTATTCCATGAAAATATTGACTGCACATTGTGCGTCAGAAGTAGCATAACAATAAATGAAAATATGCCCCAAACAGTTCCGCCCACTAGGTGATTGATAAATGCTGCTCTATGCGCAGTTAATACCGAGAGATTCATCAGGAAAAGTTTTTTATAAACTTTAAAATAAAATTTAATCATTGTCCAACCCCTGTAAATATCTTAATTCCCCTATTCCACATAAGTCTATACATACAAGCAAAAAAAGAAATCCATAAAAGCTGGATGGCTAAGAGCCTCAGTATTTGGACAATATCTAGCTTGCCTTGCAATGCAAGAATTGGGTAGTAAACCATATAAGCAAACGGTAAAATAAAACTTGCCTGCTGAAGCATGCTGGGTAAAAATTGAAGCGGCACTACAAACCCTGCAAAAATTAAAATTATAATCTCGGCAGTACTTTGTATTCCCCTAAACTCTGTTAACCAAAAGGCACTAAAACCCAAAAGCATCTTAAATAAAAATGACAATGTATATGCAAGAATTACTGAAATAATCGTGAGGAAGATTAAGAGTGGAGAAGACACAATGGTAGTTAATGACTGAAAAAATATACTAAATAAAATAAAAATCATAATTCCAATGGCTCCCTGAAAAAGCCTCCATCCCAGTTCACCAAAGTATAAATCCCAAAAATAAGAAAAGGGCCTGAGAATGTATTTCACTAGTCCCCCCTCATAGATATCTTCAATAGCGACAGATTCTTCTATGTGTGCAATAAGGAATGATCCGCCAAAAGTAAGTAATAGGTAGTAGGAGGTTACCTCAGAGAGCGACCAGCCCCCAACCATGCTTCCACTGCTTTTATAGACTGCTACCCAATAACAAAGAAATATAAGAGGATTAAATACAGATAAAAGTGTCCAAATAACGGATCTACTCCTATTTTCAATGACCCTATGGAAGTGAATAAGGAATATTCGAAAGTATCGCATGATTACTTTCCCTCTTTTTTATTTGCGAGAAAAAATCCTGCTATTACATCTTCAATCTGGGGATTCTCTATGGTAATATCTTCAACGGGCAGATGTTTTAATATTCTGGCAGCAGCGTCATTTGCATCCTTATGCTTAATCCGCACCTCCCATTCAGGAAATACGAAGGATTTTGTTTCGCCATATTCCGATAGCTTTCCTTCTTCAACTTTTTCAGAGAAAATAACCTTAATAATTTTATACGGGGCATGTTCTTTCACCAGATCTGACAGGAGTCCATCGTACAAAATATGGCCAAAATTTATAACAACAACTCTTTTACAGAGCGCCTCTACATCACCCATATAATGAGAAGTCAGAATGATAGTAGCGTTATACGTTTCATTATATTCCTTCAAAAAATCACGAATTGTTTTTTGCATTACAACATCAAGACCAATCGTTGGCTCATCTAGAAAAAGTACTCGCGGAGAATGAAGTAGTGCTGCAATAAGCTCCATTTTCATGCGCTGTCCAAGAGAAAGTTTTCTCACGGGAACATGCAGTATGTCTTTGACAGATAATCGAACAGAAAGATCCTCTACCACTTCTGTAAATCTCTTTGTTGGAATCTGATAGATCTCTTTATTGAGGAGAAAAGTATCCATAGCTGGCAAATCCCACCACAATTGATTTTTCTGCCCCATTACAAGCGAGATTTGCTTGAGGAAGGAATGCTTCCGATCAAAAGGAGTAAAACCTATGACGCTTAACTTTCCACTTGTGGGATAAAGAAGACCCGATAGACATTTCAGGGTGGTCGTTTTACCTGCACCATTAGGTCCGATAAAACCAATGACCTCTCCCTCATCAATGGAGAAGGAAATATCATCAACCGCTTTCACCATCTCATATTTACGAGCAAAAAGAGATTTCAATGATCCAATAAAACCCGGTTCTTTTTTATGAATCTGGTAATGCCTAGATAAATGACTTATTGATATAACTGACATAGTCTTTTACTAGTATAACAAAAAGAGGCAGCTCAAGTACTTGAGCCCCTCTTATAAATTTATATGCAAACTAATTATCTAATAGCTTTCTTAAATGTTTTACCGGGGGTAAAACCAGGAGCCTTGCGAGCAGTTAATGTTATCTTTTCGCCAGTTTTAGGATTTCTTCCAACACGTTCCGCACGACTACGGACGCTGAATGTGCCAAAACCGGTAAGTACAACTTTTTCCCCACGCTTTAATGAATCACGGATTGTATTAAGTGTAGTCTGAACTGCATCGCGAGAAGCCTTATTAGTTAAATTAGATTTTTTTGCAACAATTTCAATGAGGTCTTTTTTAGTCAAGCAGATTCACCCCCTTTAGTATATAAAAAAATAAAAACATGATTAGATTTACAGTACAGGTAAAACTAAAGCTTGTCAAGAGATTGTTTTGTTATATCAAGCTAAAGTTTACTTTATGAGGTGTGAACTGGATAAACTGAACGAAATTCACGAATAGCGGTGACCTTTACCTCTCCTGGCACAGCAAGCGCACGACTGACTTCTTCTTGAATTTTTTTAGAAAGGATTACTGTCTGTGCATCATCAAGCTTACCTGGATTAATAATTACTCGCAGCTCGCGCCCAGCTTCAAAAGCATAGGCATCCTCGACCCCCTCATACTTCTTAGCAATCTCCTCCATCTCCTTAAGACGCTTACCATAGTTTTCGATGTCTGCAAAACGAGCACCTGGTCTTGCTCCAGAAATCGAGTCTGCAATATGGACAATAACCGACTCAACCGAGGAGAACGGTTTATCCTCATGATGCTCTGCAACACAGTTTACAACTGCTTCAGGGAGACCGAAACGATTTAAATACTCAACCCCCAACTTAACATGGCTCCCCTCGCCCTCAACCACCTTACCAATATCATGAAAAAGACAACCAAGACGAACCACGTTTACATCAGCGCCAATTTCTGATGCAATTTGAATACCAATCTTTGTCTCCTCAAGAGTATGTACTACAAGATTTTGACCAAATGAGGTACGGAACTTAAACCGCCCCAGCGTTTGGTAAAGATCATTAGGAAGACTATATACACCCACCTCTGCTGCAAGGTTTTGACCCTCTTCAAGCATTATTTTATCAACCTCCTGACGAGTTTGATCAACTATTTCTTCAATCCTAAATGGCTGTATTCGTGTATCTTTAAGTAGTTTTTCAAGCGAGCGTCTTGCTACCTCTCGACGGACACTGTCAAATGATGAAAGCCGAATAATTCCCTCTTCGTCAAGATCTACATCAACACCAGTGGACTGCTCAAAAGCTCTGATATTACGACCTTCTTTCCCGATTATTCTCCCCTTCATCTCTTCATCGGCTACCTTAACTACAGTAACAGTATATTCTGCTATGTAGTCCAGGGCACCATGTCGCATTGAATCAACGAGGATTTCGCGCGACTTTTGCGCCGCAGTAGCATTAGCTTCCTCTTCTTTTTGTTTGATTATTCGAGCGACCATAGCTGCACTATCTCGCTCTGTTTCTTCAAGGAGAAGTTTTTTTGCTTCTTCACGGGTAAGACCTGAGACATCCTCAAGCTTTTTTAGATAGTCATTGCGCTTTTTATCTAGTGCTTCTTTCTGCTCTTGAAGTACTTCCTGTTTTTCTTCAATTTTTTCTTGACGTTCTAATAATTTCTTTTCAAGTGCTAAAAGCTCTTGCTGCGTAGTATCATTCATATATTTGGAGAGTTAACAGAGGAATACAACACTAGCAAAAATACTAGTATATATTTGTCCTACTATGTGAGTATGAAATAGTGCTCATAACCACGAAACTGTAACAATTCTTGTTACTCTCAGTCCCTATTATAGCCGCTTTCTAATATATCGTCAATTGCTCGCTTAATTACTTCAAAATCAAACCCCTTACGAGATAAAAATGCACCAGTCTTTTGATATTGTTCATTTTTAGATAATGCTCTTAATGATTTGATTTTCTTCTCAGCAAGTTTTTTTGCTTTTTCAAAATCTGATATTTTACCAGGCAAATCTTTACTTAAGAGCTTGGCTATAATATCAGGCTGTATTCCCTTTTGACGAAGCTCCATCATAATGATGCGATCACTTTTTGCCCTGACCCTGCTGCGCTGCTCAATCCACCAACTAGCAAATGCTGTATCATCTTGAAACTTCTGTTCATTTAGCTTTGCTATCACTTGCACGATAATCTCTTCAGTAGCTTTTTTTTGGGTAAGATAGTCACGAAGCTCTTTCACTGAGCGGGGTCTGCTGGTCAACTGACGAACTGCTAGGGTGTAGTATTTGGCAAATAAATCCATTAACTATTAGGAGACAGGGGGTGGATCTTCTACAGCCTTTATCTCATCCTCATCCATACCTACTGCTACAGACATCTTACCACCGTCTTTACTTTTTGCCATAATCTTTTTAACTATCTCTTTACTCTCGTCTGGACTTTCCTTAAGCCAGTCTATAACTGCTGCCTTACCCTGACCAATCATTTTATCGTTATATCTAAAAAAGGCTCCAGACTTAGCGATAATATCCATCTCAACGCCCACATCAAGTATTCCACCTTCGCGAGAAATTCCATCTCCAAAGACATCAAATTCAGCAAGTCTGAATGGTGTAGAAACTTTATTTTTAACAACTTTTACACGGTGTCGTGACCCAATAACCTTATCTCCATCTTTAATTGTTTCAATTTTACGAACATCCATACGGATAGATGCGTAAAACTTTAATGCTAGTCCACCTGTAGTTGTTTCAGGATTACCAAACATAATGCCAATTTTCTGACGAAGCTGATTAGTAAAGATAACTACTGTTTTGGATTTAGAAATAACACCTGTTAATTTACGAAGAGCTTGTGACATAAGTCTCGCTTGAAGACCCATCATCGAATCACCCATTTCTCCTTCAATCTCTGCCCGCGGTACAAGAGCGGCGACTGAGTCAATAACAAGGACATCTATACCACCACTTCTGATAAGACTTTCAGCAATTTCTAATGCTTGCTCGCCAGTATCTGGTTGAGAGATAAGTAGTTCATCTAATTTAACTCCTATTCGCTCTGCCCACTGTGGGTCTAGTGCATGCTCTGCATCGATAAAGGCCGCTACTCCACCATGCTTTTGAGCTTGTGCAATTGTAGAAAGACAAACAGTCGTTTTTCCCGATGCCTCAGGACCATAAATTTCAATGATTCTCCCGCGAGGCAGACCGCCGACACCGAGTGCGAGATCCAGCGGCAGACAGCCTGTAGAAATAACAGAAATATCTAATTTGCCTGTTCCTTCTCCAAAACGCATAATCGATCCACGCCCAAACTGCTTCTCAATTTGCTCCATTGCCATTTTAATAGATTCAAGTTTTTGAGAAGCATCACTTTGTTGCTGAACAACTGCGGTAGACTTAGAGTTATTTGAGGACTTGGCCATAAAGTAAGTTCATAATAGTAAAGTTTCGTATTTTTTACAAGCTGTCATACTACCACAATCTATATCAGACTTCAGCTTCAAAAGTATTACTTTTATAGAATAGAAAGTGAAATTGGAAAAGAATCTCTCGCTTTGCTACAATCAGAAAATAGATTCTCGGGGATTAGTTTAACGGTAGAATTCGCGGCTGGGGGCCGTGAGACCGGAGTTCAACTCTCCGATCCCCGACATTTGGACATTCTTTATATTTCTGCTATATTACTTAATATGAGCTGGAAACGCCTCGACAGAAGAACACTTGTTAATACAAAATTCTTAAAAGTCTATGAGGATAAGGTAGAGTTACCTAATGGAAATATCATGGATGATTATACCGTAGTTGAAAAGCCTAGTTTTTCAATGATTATCGCTCTTGATAATGATGGTAATCTCATAACAATTGATGAATACAAATATGCTGTTGATAAGATTATCCACACACTCCCCGCTGGACATATTAATGAAGGCGAAGAGCCTCTAGAGACTGCTAAGCGAGAACTGGTTGAAGAAACTGGATATATGGGAGGAGAGTGGGAAAACCTAGGAGCATACTACGATTACCCCACAAAAGACTTACATAAAGTTTACTTTATAAAAGCCACTGGTGTTACGAGGACACAGGAAACGAAATTCGACCCAAATGAAGACTTGACACCAAGAGTCATTTCTCTTAACCAACTTAAGGAGGAAATAGCTCGTGGAGAATGGAGAACGAATGCTGTCCTATCTGCTCTCGTTGCTGCCAAATTACTCAGCTGACCATCTGGCAAAAATCCCCGTTGATAACAATCTCTCACCTGTTCTTTCCTCTAACGCTAGCTCTCCCACCTTGATCTGTCCAACCCTTAAAGAATCCTCCATCACATTTTTTAGCATGAGAGCAGATGCAGAAATTGCATATGCATTAGCAATGACAAATAAAGGATTATTGCTAAGTATTCGACTAGATAAGTTTATTAGTTGAGGGAAGCTTTTAGGAAAATCCCAGATTTCTCCAGTTGGACCATGGCCATAGACTGGAGGATCCATAATAATTCCATCATATGTATTTCCTCGACGCACCTCTCGTTCTACAAACTTTATAGCATCATCAAGGATCCACCTTATTGGTTTATCTTCAAGCTTTGAGGCAGCCTGGTTTTCTCTCGCCCAAGTAATTGCGGGCTTGGACGCATCGACATGCGTAACACTTGCACCAGCTGCTGCTGCCACGAGTGATGCAAGTCCCGTATAGCCAAATAAATTCAGCACTTTTATATCACGCTTACTCTGAACAATTGTCTCTGTAATAAAGTCCCAATGAAGATGTTGTTCAGGAAAAACACCAGCATGTTTAAAAGGAGTCAATCGAGCATGAAAAGATATATTTTTATAGGTAAGTAACCATGATTCAGGAACGTCTCTATGGCGTATCCAGCCGTCCTTTATATACTCAGCATCTACCGAATTCCAAGCAGACATATCTAGTCTACGCTTCCAAATAGCCTGTGGGTCTGGTTTAGCAATAGTAAATTTCCCAAATCTTTCCAACCTATATCCTTCACCGCTATCCAAAAGCTCGTAATCATCCCAACCTCCTGTTTGTAAAATTGTCATACTGTATTCTATACTCCTTATACTCAAGTTTACAAATAGCGTTAATACCCGTAGCTTTAAATTTGCCATTATTTTTGTGCAAATTCAAGGCGGAGTGGTATACTACACTTTTTGCTTATTTTCCTGTACAATAGCTTCAAATATAATTTGAGTTTTTTAATAGCTCAAAAGAATAGCTGAACACCTTTCCATCAACTATACTATAAATAACAATATATGAAACGCATTATCATTTTCTCAGCAGTCATTTTTATCATCTACACACTGTTGACCATCGCTATAAATCTACCTCAAAAAAAATCTAATCCAAACAAGACCACCTTTAACACACCTGCAGCAACTGGTACGGTGATACCCACAGCCAATCTTAAATCTGAGGATATTAAAATAGGCGATGGAATTGAGGCAACAACAGGTCAGTCAATCACCGTTAACTACCTAGGAACACTGAGTGATGGTACCAAGTTTGATAGTTCATATGATAGAAATGAGCCATTCACTTTCATCCTGGGATCTGGTGAAGTTATCAAAGGCTGGGATCAAGGAGTAGCTGGGATGAGAGTGGGAGGAAAGCGCCGCCTAACCATTCCTTCAGAGCTAGCATATGGGGATCAAACACAAGGAATAATTCCTGCAGGCTCAACGTTAATTTTTGAGATTGAACTTGCAAAAGTTGAGGGAGATGGAGCTAAAAAAGCAAACCAGCCAAATCTCAATCTCTGATGGATATCATTCTCATTTTTTTTATTGAGCTTTTTATCCTCTTTCTCCTATCGCGATTAGTTCAAAAAAATCTTTCTCAATTTTTATTTAGACTAACCCACAGCGTACGATGGACAGTTGTTCTCCTTTCTATCCTATTCCTTCCAGGAACACTACTCCATGAACTTGCGCATTATATTTTCGCTAAAATTCTTTTTGTCCCCGTGGGGAAGATGGAGCTAATTCCTCAACTGAATGGAAATACTGTTAAGCTAGGAAGTGTTTCGATAGGACGAACCGATGCTCTCAGACGAATCCTTATTGGGATCGCACCTTTTCTAGTCGGAACATGTGTTATTCTTTTAACGCTTTTTTTCTCAGAAAGTAATATGATTTGGAAAAATCCCTGGGCAACAGCGGGTATTTTTTATATACTTTTTGAGGTAGGTAATTCCATGTTCTCGAGTAAAAAAGATTTAGAAGGAGCATCTTTTATCCTCGTTCTTGTCGTACTACTCACGATACTATTCTATGGGCTTGGTGTACGACTCTCAGTACAGGATCTAAATCATATTCTGAATGACAAGACAGTTCATCTATTTTATCAGGGGGTAATATATCTTATTCTCCCAATAGGAATAGACCTCCTTCTTCTCATTATCCTCGGGCTTTCCCATAAGATACTTGGTGGTCATAACAGGTATTAACTATGCAAGGAATCAACCACATCTCTCTTTGTTTTCTGATTAAAGATGATAGTGTGTTGCTCACTATGACCTCTGACCGACCGGGGAAAACAACGCTGACTGGCATCGTCTCTCACATCATTGGAACTGACTCAATTACAAAAAAAACCGTAAGAGAAGTATATAGACTTACTAAGGTTACTGTTTATGAACACGATTTAAAACAGTCTGGAACCGTTCATTACTATACTATTAACAATAGTGGTAATCGTATAGAGGTACTTAAAGCAACACTATATGTTTGTGATGTATGGCAAAATAACCCAGTAAATGCAACTGGGATTAGGCCAACGTGGTATGCTTTCGGCGACATTCCGTTTAACCTGATGCTTGAAGACGCTCAATCATGGCTCCCAAGGGTGCTTGAAGATGACAAAATAATCGCAGAGGTATATAGTAGGGCTAATACTTTGTCTCAGGATGAATCTGTACAAGAAATATTAGTAAGGAGCATCTTATCATGACACAAAAAATTCTGGAAAAAAATGTACAACGAATTGGAATCTATGGATTTATCCTAGATAATGAAAATAGAGTTCTTCTTCTCAAGCGAGCGGCTCACGATTCAAATCCCAATCTCTGGGAACTCCCAGGTGGGGGTCTAGATCATGGAGAAAATCCAGAGGAAGGAGTGGCGAGAGAAGTTTGGGAGGAAGCAAACCTTTCGGTACAAGCTCTTTATCCACTTGCAATAAAGTCTAAATTATCAGATAGAGATCCACACAAGCATACGATTAGAATAGCATATTTTTGCCGATTACTGGAACCGAAATCTTCAGTTACACTAAGTAATGAGCACTCTGATTTCTCCTGGGTGAACCCCTCTGGAGATCTCCCTTCGCCTGTCTCAGGCCTTGTCAAAATCTGTCTTCAAGCAATTACCAGCAATCCTGAACTAATCCCGTAAAATAAAGAACTTAAATTCATTTAGAACAGTTGGCTCCTCAGCCATACAGACGTTGCCAAATTTATTGGCTCGAGATGACCAAAGAAGAAAAAGACCCGCCTCCATCCCGCATACGTCTGACTCAAATGGCTTCTCGACGCGAACATATAAAATTGCATCTTTACCATCAGTGTCATAACAATACCCCACCTGCTGCAGCGTCCCACAATATGCAACTGGCTCTGTCGCCTTAATTAAGTATTGATACACACCCGACATCTCATTCTTATCTACCATCTCCTGAATCCAGGCGTAGTCACCATAATCCTGATAAGATTCCAGATCAGGGAATCTGTTATAGCTAATGAAGTATCGAGAGACACTATCTACCAATTTAAGCAGTATCGTTTTACGATTATTATTTATAAAGGATTGTCTGGTAGCATAACTCAACCCTTCAATGTATTTCATTGGATTATGTAAAACCTCCTGAATAGAGAACTTATTTGGGGAAATAGAATTTTCAGAAAATCCCGATAATGATTCTGATTCCTGACTATTCTTCACAAACGTATCTAATTCATCGGTTACATATGCTGAGTTATCAAGACCAATAGGGCCAAATTTCAAATCATGATTCTTCTTAATGCCCAGATCCGTTTTGGCTAACGAATTCTCTTTTTGATTCAACGTATCTAGAGTTACTGATGAGCTTCGTAAGGCGTTATCCGGATGTATCAATTGATCCAATCGAGAGTCCATAGTTCCCAAAAACACTCCCTTGTTCATGAATATAAAAAGAGCCACAATAACTATCCCTAGCCAAATCCACAACCTCAAATGAGGAATAGCAATATGTTCCGTAACTTTTATTTTTTTTATCACCATAAGAGAATTATAAGATAAAAAAACAAATACCTTAATCAAAGACTCTAAATTAATGATAGCAGAGATATATTGTATGTGCAGCTACGAAGAAAGTTTACCTATAGAATCAATTTTAGGAAAGTGAAAACGAATTTCTCCCCAAAATTTTTCTGACAAGCTTGAAGAAAATTTTCCATATTTTCCACTCTCTGACTTACCACAGAGGGTATTCTCATATCGCCTAATTACACGCAGAACTTTTTCACCCTCTTCATTAAATACCAACTGAAGTGACTCAGGATCTAATTCATATCGAGAGTGAATACTACGAAATGATTCAAATAAATCTCTATTGTACTCAAGCATCTCACTGAAGACCTGTTTATATTTGATCATTAGTTACCTTCGGGTTCAGGAGGGAGAAATTCTTCGCCACCGCTACTTGCTCCAGCAGGCGCATATTCATGAGGTTTTAACCAATAGACATACGTACATCCAGTTGCTTTTTTTGCCTCTCTGTCCCACCCGGATGTACTGCATTTTTTCATCTTTTTCCCATTCGCAGTTGTAAAAAGCACCAATTTTTCTCCACACTCAGGGCAATCTTCCTCAAGAGGCTCAGTTGTCCCATTGATCCATTCAATGTAATCACACCCGACAGCTTTTTTTGCCTCTTTATCCCAAGAAGATTTAGAGCATTTTTTCATCTTTTTCCCAAATCTTGTTACTGCTAATACAACCTGAGCACCACACTTTGGACATTTCTCATCAAGCTCCTGAGGCTCAATTTCAAGCCATTTAACATAATCACAGCCAGAATTTGTCTTACTTGCGGGATCCCAGGTTGAGGTGGAACAACGCTGTAGCTTACGTCCAGTTGCAGTTGTCGTAATCTCGCTTAGTGGTTGTCCGCATTTAGGACAAGCTTCTGTTGGCTTTACTTCTTCATTCATAGAGAAACTATAGTAACCTAAAAAGCACTCCTGAGTCAATTACCTAATATATTTCATACTTCTCGAGTAGTTTTTTATTACCTTCTATTTGATAATGGAGGAGGTCGCTATATACTCCTGATTTTTTCGCTAACTCTTGAGGACTCCCGTAATCGGCAATACTGCCTTGATCTAAAACTATTATCTTATCAACGCTTTGAATTGTTGAAAAACGATGCGCAATTATAATCACAAGCTTATTTTTCATCAATTGCTCCAGGCCATCCTGAACATCTTTCTCAGATTTTGCATCAAGAGATGACGTTGCTTCATCAAGGATTAGAATAGGTGCGTCCTTTAAAATAGCGCGGGCAATTTGTATACGTTGCTTCTGGCCACCGGAGAGCCGGACGCCACGCTCGCCAACTTCACTATCGATACCACTAGGCAATTTCTCTACGAATTCATATGCGTTGGCAAGTTTTAAAGCATTTATTACGTCTTTTTTTGTTGAGTTTTTAGTACCGTATGCCACATTCTCTCTAATAGTTGATGAGAAAAGTTCATTTTCCTGGAAAACTAGCGAGATGTTTTGCCTAACAACTCGATGATCTAATGATGAGTATTCCTTACCCCCCAAAAGAATCTTTCCCTCGGTTGGTTCATAAAACTTTAGCATGAGACTAACTATTGTTGATTTACCCGCACCACTATGACCAACCAGCGCTACTGCTTCATTTTTAGCAATGGAAAATGACACATTCTTTAAGACAGTGGGTGATGTTTCATATTTAAATGAGACATCCTTAAAAAGAATCGCAGGCTCTTTCATTCGCGCCATTGGCACTTCCTTTCGATAGTCTTCAGTTGAGGTAAGTTGTGTAATCTCAAAATATTCTTTTGAACCTGCCTCTGCTGTCTGAATTTGAGTTAAGATATATGACATAGCAAAAAGAGGAATCCTTGCTTGATTGACAAGCTGGAGAATAAGTACCATCTCGCCAATTGATAACTGCTTTTGAAAGGTATTATAAAAAACTAAGATATTTATAGCAAACAGAATCAGATTTAAGGATAAACCTCGAAAGAAATCGAAAATATGAAAAGTCTTACTTTGTCTCGCATAGATTTCATTTATTTCACTCAAATTATTTTCAACATAAGCAAACTCACTTCGTTCAGTTGTAAAGCTTTTTACTAAGCTAATATTCCCTATAGCTTCCGACATCCTACCCCTCGTGCGATCTTCTATGGCGTTCTTCTTTACCTCCTCCACTCCCCATCGAACCGATGAGTAATAACTAAGGATGAGATAAATGGGAAAAAGAAGAAATGTAAAGAATGCAATAGGAAGACTGTAATAAGCAAGAATAACAATAGTAAAAACGCTTTGGAGGAAAGTAGGCAGTATGAAGTTTGTAGCTGTATTTAAAAATCCATTAATTGTCTGGATGCCACGGTTTAGTTGATTGACTATTTTCCCAGATACCTCTGAGTCAAAATAAGACTGAGGCAGGGTCAAAACTTTATCATAGAACTTTTCTGTTAAAAACTTTCGTAAACGCCCCGCAAAATGATCTCCGATCCGTTCACTTACTGTTGTTAGAGATAAACTTATAAGATTTGAAAAGAGTGCAATTACTATCAAGAGAATCAGCCTGCCAGAATCCCCGCCTTTTCCCTGAACGCTTGCTACAATCTGATCGACAATGAATTTTGACAAAACAGGAGCAACCAGTTGAAGGGCTGACGATGCAAGAATTAACAGAGATAGAATAAGAACGAGGTGGTGAAGAGGCTTTGAGATTTGAATAATTTTTATAATGTTCTTCATATAGTAGCAATTGGAGGCTAAATCTGTGCTGTATTGAGAAGCTGAGTACGCAATCTATCTATGCTATCCTGATCAAAAACAGTTACCGAGAAAGCATCAATTTTTTTCTGCTTAAACACTTTACAGATATCATCTATTACCCCAGGCGCTACCTCATCCTGTTTTGTAAGCAAAACGATCTCAGGCTTTGTTAGAAGTATTGGGTTATATATTTCAAATTCGTTGCGAACAGTCTCATATGCTTTTATGGGATTCACCTGTGATGCATCTATACAATGAACCAGAAGCTGGGTCTTCTCAATGTGTTTTAAAAATTTAAACCCTAAGCCCTTACCAGAACTTGCTCCTTCAATCAGGCCGGGTATATCTGCTATCATAACACCCTCCATCATCCCTACATTTGGCTCGAGTGTAGTAAAGGGATAATTCCCAATTTTTGGCCGAGCGCTCGTTAAAACAGATAGCAGTGTACTTTTGCCTGCATTTGGTAACCCAATTAACCCAATCTGCGCAATGAGCCTAAGCTCCAATGTAATGATCTTTTCTTCTCCTGACTCTCCCTTCTCTGCATACATCGGAGTTTGATTCGTAGAGGATTTAAATTCAGTATTTCCCCTCCCCCCCTTACCACCCTTAACAAGAAGGAACTTGTCATCAGTGCTAATAACTTCAAATAAAACAGTACCTAAGTCATCGACTATGCCAGTTCCAATAGGCACCTTTATAGTCAAATCAGCAGCATTTTTACCAAATAAATTTTTTCTTTTACCCGGGACTCCCTCATCTGCTCTAATTACCTTCTTAAACTGAAACTGTGAAAGCGCAGTAAGATCCGTCGTGCCCTCAACATAAACCGCACCACCATTCCCACCATTTCCACCATCAGGACCTCCTTTCGGATTTCCTTCACTTCTATTAAGGGAAACAGCGCCATCTCCCCCTTTACCAGCCTGAACAGTAATCGTAACCTTATCAATTAACATAGCTTTCTATTATACCACTTATTTACTACTAGAGGATATTCCATCCCCACTTGACTCCTTAGCTATCGTATAGTCAATAATTGTGAGTAAGATGATATTAATACCCAGGCCAATTAGCGCCCTAAACTGCTCCTGATAAAATGTGAAGAATTGGGTAACGAGCAATGATAGTAAAATCGCTATCTTAAATAGTTTAAATGCATGGAGTTTTGAGGACGGAAATATAATCATTCCAACTATTACCATGACAGCAGCAAGTGTCGACGAAATTAACACTCCGATTTCTGTGATTGAGACACTTGGTCGAAAAATGACTACAATAAGTCCGGAATATATATCTAGCGCAGCTTGGATCAGTAACACAACTACTACAATTCGTGTGACCAAAATTAAATTGGCCCCACGCATATATACCTCTGAAATAGCGTGTCTAATTCTTATAAAAAAAGATTGTTTACCAACGGGAATAGAATCAATATCTTTAATAAAGACTATAAGAGAAATAACAAGTGGGTCCTTTTGATCACACTTACGCAGGTAGGACAATGCGCGTTTTTTCTCATCAATATCAAGATCGTTAAGCACTGCCTCAGAGACCATGGCCAGTGAGTTGACAAGGTATTCTTTTTCTGAAATATTGCCTCTTTTAGCTATTGCTTTTGAGAACAGGTAGATAGAAATAAAAATAAGATAGAGGAGGGCAATCGTGGGTTGAAAAAAGTAGTTATTATCGCTTGTTATAAACTTTCCCAGCTCATCAATAAATGTCCCAAACCCTATACCTCCAATTATTGAGGCTAGAGAAATCATCCCTCTTCCTACGAATGAAAGGAGTAGCACGAGAGCAATCAGCATAAAAAGTCCACCCCATAAAAGATGCGCAACATGAAGTCCTGCTCCCTGTAACTGAGGATAATCAGTAAGTTTAAGAAAAAGTCTTATTACAAATATAGTTACAACTGATGCTACGAGGAAATTTTCGCGGAAAAAGTATCCGTCTAAATTGCGTATCAGCGCATTACCCCTTTTCATATACTCATTATACGCTTTTTATCAAATTGATAGTCTTGCATTTATTACTCTTTTCCCTATATGCTTATTATCAATACCATTAAGAGTGCGTAAAAAGACTGCCCTATGAAAAGACTACCTAGTAAGGAAGAGCACGTTAGTGATCCCGTTGTGCAGAGGATCTGGGAAGAAATCGTTTGCTCAATGGATCAATATACTCACGATAGTACCTTTTCTAAGTTTTACTTACCTGAAAATATTCTCATTCACTGTAGAAGCTCCGCCACTATTTTCACTCAGCTACTTTACCGACCTATTCCCTCTTCTGAAATTGCACAGGGCACCCGCCTTTACTCACTTTTTTATCTGTCTATGACGTATGGGGTACAAATATTCTTGAAAGAGCGCAATATAAATAAAGGACATATCCCGTTCGAGATCACAACAAATCCCCACGATATCCGCGCCGCCCGAAACATGGTTGGTAAGAGCCTGTCAGAGGGAATTAAGGTAAAATCACCTGTCAGTCAAGTAATGGATATCTTTTTAATACAACTCAATGCTCATCAATATATGCGTAAATTTATTATAAGAGGTAGGGAGTTCAATTCTGAAAAATTTGATAACCTACTTCCAGCATCGATCATGTGGGGGTATCTGACTGCACAAGAGTTAATAAGAGAGAAAAATACTGAGCTCAGAATAGAAGGCTCTTAGCGCTTTGGAGACTGCTTCTTGCGTCTAGCTTTTCCACCTGTACCAACTTTTCGTCTCTCTCGAATTCGCGCATCCCTTGTGAGAAATCCTTCTTTCTTAAGAATGGAACGATTTGTCTCAATATCAGCCTTACTTAGCGCACTTGCGAGTCCTGCAATTGCCGCATCAAGTTGCCCAGATGGACCGCCACCTGCAACACTTATCGTAATTGTATATTTATTCTGTGCATTAACCACGCGAAGAGGTTCAGTATATTTAAAACGACTCACATCACCTGAAAAATACTCTGAGATAGGTTTTTGATTAACAATAATGTCACCCTTTTTAATTTCAACAGTGCCCCAAATCATATCATCTTTAACAAATTCATAAAGACGCACGCGTGCTACTGCTTCTTTTCTACGACCTACAGCAAAAATATAATCCTTTTTCAGGGTAGTTTTTTTTACTTCAGCTGTTGCTACTTTTACTGCTGCCATATTATTTTATAACCCCTTTATTAACAAATTTCTCTGCATAAGTATGATCTGGTCCAGAAAAAACAAATAAACGCTTGAGCATTCTATCACGGAGTCTATTTTGAGGCAACATTCCTTTTACTGCATGCTTTATAATTTCTTCTGGTCTACGATTTCTTAACTCCTTGAGTGTCTCTGATCTGAAGCCACCAGGATACCCAGAGTGCCTATTATAAACCTTCTGTTCCTCTTTCTTTCCTGTAACTTTTACTGTTTTTGCATTAATAACTACGACATAATCACCACAATCTAAATTACGAACAAAACTTGGCTTAGCTTTGCCCATAAGCATCTTAGCAATTTCTGTAGAGACACGACCAAGAATAACCTCTGAAACATCTACGAGATGCCAATTGTGCCTAATATCTGCTTGTTTTGTGGAGACTGTTTGAGCTTTCATTATTTTTTAACCTCTTTTTTAGGGGCTGCCTTTTTTTTAACAACTATTTTTTTAGGACTAGCAGCAACTACTGGACTAATTTTTTTTTCATTTTTTACAGCCTTGACTAATTTTACTACAGCCTTCTTCTCAACATTGTTTTTCTCTACCCATTCCATAATAACCATTGATGCATCATCAGAAAAACGATTACCTATCTTTATAATACGAGTATAGCCACCTGGTCGATTAACAAAACGTGGTGCGATATCAGAAAACATCTTTGCTAGAGCATCATTTGTAAGATACGCCTGTAAAATCAACCTGGCCTGAGCACCATTATCCCTATTAGCCCTTGTGACCATTTTTTCAACAAGCCCCTTAATAGACTTCGCCTTTTCTTCAGTAGTCTCAATACGCTCATGCATAACGAGAGACGACGCAAGCCCTTTAAATAGTGCCTTACGCTCATTGGTATCGCGCTTTAAATGTCTTCCGAATACTTGTTTTCTCATAATAAAAAAGATATTAATATCTTAATAAAAAAAAGATATTAATATCTTAGGCAAATAATAATCCAATATCTTAATATCTTATCTTGTTAGATAGAAAAAGAAATACCTTTGTCTTGTAGTTTCTCAGCGATAACTGATATTGATTTACCCCCCATATTTCTCATTGAGATCAAATCCTTACGTGGAGTCTGAAGAAGCTGCTCAACAGTCTCAATTCCACCGTTACGTAGACTATTATATATTCTCGTAGGGAGGTCTAGTTCGTCTATGGTCATTTTTGCAGCTCCAGATGGAACAGGTGACGCTGATGCACCAGGCTCAGAAACTGAATCGACTGCCTGCGGTTCATAGATTTGAAGGAAGGAGTTGGCAAGAAGCCGTGATGCCCTGTCTAGTGCATCTCTAGGATCAACTGTACCATTTGTCCATATTTTCATAGTTAACTTATCAAGATTTGTTCTCTGGCCAACTCGAGTCGCTTCAACAGTATACGTAACTCTACGAATTGGAGTAAAGATCGCATCAGTCTGGATTAATCCAACTGTTGATGATTCACGATGCTCAGATAATGAATATCCTAATCCACGCTCAACCTTAAGCTCCATCTCTAACTTTGCTGATTTTCCCGAAAGTGAACCAAGGTAATGATCTTTGTTTATTACTTCAACTAAATCAGTTGATTCGAAACTAGCCCCTGTAACTTCGGAAACGCCCTTAGCTGACATTCTAATTGTTGCCTCATCTTGACCATCGGCAAGCTTAAGATTTAATTCTTTAATATTTAAAAGTAGATCAATAATGTTTTCCTTAAGCCCATCAACGGTTGAGAACTTGTGCTTAACACCATCAATCTTAACGGCTGTAACAGCGGAACCAGGAATAGAGGTATAGAGAACGCGACGAAGCGCATTACCCATTGTATGACCAAAGCCTGGCTCGAGAGCCTCAATGACGAATTCGCCATATCCATCTATATTCTTTATCTCTTTAACTGTAAATAGTGTATTTTCCATAATAGTTTTACCTGACAATGTCCTATTGTATCATTATCTAGAATAATATTCAATAATCTGTTGTGTATTGAATGGAACAACGATATCTTCCCGTGTTGGCATCCTGTTTAACTTGCCTTTCGTTCCCTGTCTAGTAACAAATGATACTAATTCTGCATTGTCTGCAAAAAGCTTTATTACATCGGGTGTTTTTTGCATTGTTTCATCAATTTCAATCTCATCAGTAAGCGCTACGTGATAAGAGGGTATATTCAACTTTTTTCCATTAACGCGAATGTGCCCATGTGAAACAAGTTGCCTAGCCTGAAACCTACTCTTTGCAAATCCAAGTCTATAAACAAAGTTATCAAGTCGAGTCTCAAGAAGAGACAACATCAGCTCGCTAGTGTCGCCCTTCTGCTTTTCAAGATCAGTAACCAACTTCTTAAATTGTTTTTCAAGGACACCATACATTGCTTTTGCTTTTTGCTTTTCACGAAGCTGAAGACCATACTCTGAGAGCCTTCTCTTCATCTTCTTACCATGAACACCAGGTGGAACATTCAAACGCCTAGCCAGACTTGCTGATGTTTTATCCAAGATATTTACACCCTCTCTTCGCGCTAATTTATGTTTTGGTCCAGTATATCGTGCCATATTATTTAAATTCTCCTCTTTTTCTTCGCCCTTGGTCCATTGTGAGGAATTGGTGTAATATCAGCAATAGATGTGATTGAGAGTCCGGCACTCTTAATTGCACGAAGTGATGAGTCTCGTCCTGATCCTGGGCCTTTTACAAAAACGTCGACAGACTTTAATCCCTTAGCGAGTGCTTTTTTTGCTGCATTTTCAACAGCTAAGGAGGCTGCATACGGTGTTGATTTTCGTGTTCCCTTAAACCCAGCATTTCCAGCGGTGCTCCATGAAATCAAATCACCCTTGTCATTTGTAATACTGATGAGTGAATTGTTAAAAGTAGCTGTAACATAAACTCGTCCGTGATCACCCACAACAAGTGTTGATTTTTTCTTTACTACCTTAATTACTTTCTTTACTGCCATAATATATATAGTTACTTACCGGATGTCTTTGCTTTTGCTGCAACTTCCATCTTAGCTGCTAACTCTTTCTTAATAGCGCCGATTGTCATTCTTTTTCCACGCTTAGTACGTGCATTAGACTTAGTTCGCTGTCCTCTAGATGGAAGACCGCGAGTATGACGAATACCCCTATATGTTCCTGACTCTCTTAGTCGTTTAATATTCTCAGCAACCTCTGCCCTTAAGTCCCCTTCAACTTTTATAGTCTCAAGCGCCTTCGTAATTCGCTTTTGATCATCTTCGGTAAGATCTCTCACTCTCACAGCTGCTTCTACTTTTGCATCCTTTAAAACAGCTACAACATTACTTCGACCAATACCATAAAGATAACTAAGCGCTATGTCTACTCTTTTTCCGTCTGGTAATGTCATTCCTGAAATTCTCATAGTTTATCCCTGTCGCTGTTTGTGCTTTGGTGTCTCACAAATAATAAAAACTACACCCTTTCGTCTAACCACCTTACACTTAACACATCTTTTTTTAACACTTGCTTGAACTTTCATAGTAATATTTTTCCTAATTAACGAACTCGGTAGGTAATTCTTCCTTTACCCGTATCGTATGGGGTCATCTCTATACGAACCTTATCACCTGGTAAAATTTTAATAAAATGAATTCGCATTTTACCAGCCAGATGACAGAGAACAATAGATCCATCTGCAAGCTCTACCCTAAATAATGTATTTGGCAAAGCCTCCCTAACAACACCTTCTTTTTCTACCGATCCTTGATGTACCATAAATTGCTTGCTTTGTTACCTGACAACGAAAAAAACGAAGCCTTGTAAGCTTCCATGGTATTATAACAAACCAGCCTCAAAAGAGCAACACTACTGTGTTAAGACCATAGGCTTAGCGTTTGTTATCAAAATGCTGCGCTCAAAAACAGCAGAAAGGCTATTATCGGCCGTTTTTATAGTCCATCCATCGTCATTTGCATAGACAACTTCGTGTCCACCCATGGCATAAATCACCTCTACGGCAATTGTCATCCCTTCCTTAAGAAGGGGCGTTCGCTCGATCTTTGTTGCAAGAAACCCAGGAACCTCAGGTTCTTCATGTAGTTCTTTTCCAACCCCATGCCCTACTAAGGTTCGTACAACGCTGTAACCACTTCCCTCAACAATGTCCTGAATAGCCTTTGATATATGCCCAACTCTATTTCCAGCCTTTGCCTGTTCTATTCCTGCCCACAATGCCTTTTTTCCTATATCTAAAAACTTTCTAACTTCAGGTGTAGCTGCCTCATCTCCACCTGCGATAACAGTATCCGCCATATCTGTATGAAGCCCCTTATAGTAGACACCAGCATCAATGCAAATTACATCACCTTTTTTTAAAGGGTAGGATCCCGGTATTCCATGGACAATTACCTCGTTAGTTGCGGTACAGATTGTATGACGATATCCAGGCACCTTCATAAATCCAGGTTCACCACCCTGTGAGCGTACAGAATTTTCAGTAATTTTATCAAGCTCTCCCTCCGTGACGCCAGGCCTCACTGCTTCTAGAGCCTTAAAGAGAGCAATCGCCAACATGTGGCCACCTTTTTTCATTGCTTCAATTTCTTGAGTTTTTTTGATATTAATCATGAATAAGCTTTCTTTCTTGGAGCTCTTTGACAATTACCCTCAGAGTCTCCTCTTCTGTAAGGCGAGAATTATCTAGTAGGTAGTATCCGTGTTCCTCTGGGTTATCAACCATTGGTGAAAATGCCCTTAATCGATCTCTATCATCTCGAGCTTTAGTATCTTCAATTACTGTTTCTAGATCGACTCCATCACCGCGCTCAAGAGCCTGATTATATCTTCTTTGTGCCCTCGTTTTAACATCTGCAGTCATAAAAATCTTAAGAGCAGCATCGGGGAATACTGCCGTTGCTGTATTGCGCCCTTCGGCGATTACAATTTTTCCAGCCTGCACCTGAGCATTAGCTATTTCTCGCTCTCGAAAAATTACCTGCTCATGGACCTTGGTAATACTCGCAACGATTGATGACGCCTGAGACACTCTTGGGCCATTTAGCCTATCGCTCACATCTTGACCATTCAAAACATTTCTTTTCTCATCCAGATCCAGTGTTATCCGGGGATAAGCCTCAAGGAGAGCAGCCTCCTCTAGTGGGATATCGTTTTCGTTAGCATAGAGGGCAATCATCCGAAATAGGCCACCAGTATTCATATAAAATCCACCCACCACCTCTGCCAGTTGTGGGGCGATTGTTCCCTTGCCTGATGCTACAGGACCATCGATTGCTATGATAAAGCCATTTTCAATCGCACTGTTCATTACTTCTTGCCACTTGCTTGGTGAATCTTATGCATAATCTCGTTATGGATTTGAGAGATTGTCTGTTCACCATCTATCTCAATTAACTTATGGTGATGGCGATAGTGTGCCAAAACAGGCTCTGTATGCTCATGAAATAATTCAATACGTTGACGAAGTGCCTTTAGCGTGTCATCCTCTCGCCCATCTGCCTCTTCTCCCTCACGATAAGACAACCTCCATAAAGCCTCCTTATCCGAAACCTTTAAATAAAAAACATGATCAACACCGTTCTCAAACTGCTCTGCCTGTGCTCCTGTACGAGGGAATCCATCTAAAATATACCCCTTTTCGTATTCAGGGCGGTGGAGATACTCTGTGACAATCTGCATAACCCTAGAATCAGGGATTAAGTATCCTGCATTCATTGTCTCTTTAATATAACGACCTTGCGGCGTGTGCTCCCTAGCTAAGTCTCGAAATATATGGCCTGTTGAGAGATAGGGGACATGAAGTTTCTCAGTGAGGAGCTTTCCCTGTGTTGATTTACCTGCGCCTTGAATTCCTATGAGTATAGTTTTCATAAATTAGTCCTTCAGATATCCCTCATAATTTCGCATAACTAACTGCGCTTCAATAGCTTTATATGTCTCAAGTACTACGCTCACTACGATGAGGACTCCTGTACCACCCAGGACTACATTCTGAACACCAGTGAAGCCCTTTACTAGGGAAGGAAGCACGGCAATAAGACCCAGAAATATAGCTCCAACAAGGGTAAGTCTCGTCAAAATATAATTTAAGTATGTTGCCGTTTGTGTTCCGGGACGGATGCCGGGCACAAACCCACCCTGTTTTTGCATATCATCTGAAATCTTCTTCGGATTAAAGACAACTGCTGTATAAAAGAACGTAAACCCTACAACAAGAATGAAATAAGTCAGGTTATATACTCCACCATCTGGATTAAACCAATATGTCAAAAATTGACCGACGCTTATTAACTCAGGTTTTTTGGAAGCAAGCATAAAATTTGCCATAAGAGACGGTAAAAGGACCAATGAAACTGCAAAAATAATTGGGATTACGCCTGATTGATTAAGGCGAAGTGGAAGGTGAGTTGCCTGAGAACCATAGACCTTATTTCCACGCATACGCTTAGCATAATTCACAGGAATTTGTCTCGTAGCCTCATTTACAAGAATGATACCTGCTATCACAGCAAGTCCTAATGCTAGAAAAATGACCATGCCTATAGCATTTTCTGCAGTTGATGTTGCTGCAGTCTGACCAATGACTGAAGGGAGACTGCCAATAATACCCGCAAAGATTAAAACAGAAACTCCATTACCTACGCCTCGCTCAGTAATAAGCTCTCCCAGCCAAACAGCGAACATTGTGCCTGCTGTCATAGTAAACAAAAACGTTATTAACTCAAGTGGGGATAAGGTAACAATGATTCCCTGGCTTTTGAGAAGAGCGTACATACCTATTGCCTGTAGGATAGCCAATGGTACAGTAAGAAAACGTGTATACTGATTAATCTTTTGCCTTCCCTGCTCTCCCTCTTTTTGTAACTCTTCAAGTTTTGGAAACACCATCGTTAAGACCTGAAGAATAATAGAGGCATTAATATAGGGATTAAGCCCTAAGGCAAGAATAGAGAAATTACGAAGTGTCCCGCCCGAAAAGACATCTAGAAGACCCAAGAATTGATTCTGACTAAACAATCTCTGCAACTGAGCGACATCAACCCCAGCAACAGGAATATGTGCAAAAAGACGAAACACTAATAAGATAATAGCGGTAATAATTATTTTACGACGAACCTCAGGTGTGCGAAATGCAGAAGACAGAGTAGAAAAAAGTTTGTTCATGCAGTTACAGTTACGGTTGTTGATTCAGACTCAACGCTACCACCAGCGCCTTGTATCTTATCCTGAGCTGACTTAGATACAGGAACTTTAACAATCAGCGCCACTGTTAACTCACCGTCTCCTAAAATCTTTACCCCTCGTGTTGCCTCTCTTGTACTAATAAGATTTCTTTGTATGAGAGATTCAAGAGTAACCTCTGCGTTAGCAGGGAACACCTGAAGATTTTTTATATTTAAGACAGCTACTTCTTCTTGAATAGACTTGTTGCGATCCTTACCGCGCAAAAAGGGAAGTCGTTTGATGAGCGGTAATGCTCCACCCTCAAATGCCAACGGTATATCGTAGCGAGCTTTTTGACCTTTTGTTCCACGGCCAGCAGTTTTCATTCTACCAGAACCATGACCTTGGCCAAGTCTCCTCTTTCCTTTAGCTGTAATAGATTTTAATTCGTGAAGCTGCATATTATTTTATTTTTTGAGCAAGCGCATCTTTTTTATCCTGCATAGCTGAGAGCTCTTTAAGAGCAACGAGTGTTGCTGTCACATTTCCATTCTTGTTATTACTTCCGAGTACTTTTGATGAAATATTAGTAATTCCGGCAGCTGCTACGACACTTCTGACTGCTCCACCAGCAATAATACCACTACCAGGAGGTGCTGGCTTTAACATAACTCGTGCTGCCCCAACCTTTACATCAACTCGAGATGTAATAGTGCCATGAACGAGATTAACCGTAATCATATGTTTTTTAGCAAGAAGTACACCCTTACGAATGGCACTCGAAACGTCTGGGGCTTTGCCAAGCCCAACTCCCACCTTACCTTTTCCATCTCCGACAACAGTGAGTGCAGAAAATCCAACCTTATTGCCACCTTTAGTCTTTTTTGAAACACGACTAATCTTAACTACTTGCTCAATAAATTCTCCTCTTCCTTGTGAATTTGAATATGCCATATTAGAATTCTAACCCTCCTTCTCGTGCGCCTTCTGCAAGTGCTTTCACTCGACCATGATACGCATAACTACCTTTATCAAAAACAACCTTTTTAATTTTTTTATCCAACGCTACCTTTGCTATCTCCCCCCCAATTATACGGGCTCGCTCTGTCTTTGTGCCAGTAATGTCTTTTTTCTCCATCACGCTAACAAGCGTGGTATGCGCTGTATCATCAATAATCTGTGCATAGATATGACTATTGGATCTAAAAACAGAAAGCCGTGGCAACGAAGATATACTTCGCACCTTAGCCCGAGTTCGCTCTTGACGTTGTTTTTTTCTTTTTACTAATATATTCATACTTATTTACTTCCTACTGCCTTTGCAGCTTTTCCAGCCTTTCGACGCACTTGCTCACCAACATAACGAATTCCTTTACCCTTATATGGCTCTGGTTCTTTAACCGCTCTGATCTTTGCGGCGATTTCACCAACAAGCATTTTATTAATTCCGGCTATCGTAATGATATTATCCGCAACGGAAATCTTAATTCCTTCTTTTGGAGTAAACTTAACCGGATGCGAAAAACCAAGACTCAAAACTAAGTCATTTCCCTGCACCTGAGCTCGATACCCAACGCCCTGCAACTCTAGCTTTCTCTCAAATCCCGTATCAACCCCGGTAACCATATTCGCAACCTGTGCTCTGGCTAGGCCCCACATTGCTCGTAACTCCTTACTGTCTTTTTCCCTAGCAACCACTAACTGAGAGTCCTCTTTAGTAATTTTTATTCCCTTAGGAAGAGTGTATGACATCTCACCCTTTACCCCTGTGACTTGCACAAGGCTTCCTGTTATTGCAACAGTTATTGTGTCTTTTAATTCAATAGGTAATTTTCCAATTTTTGACATATGATATTCCTCTATTTGCTACTTATAAATAGCATATTACCCCTTAGCCAATCTTAAATAATAATTCTCCACCAACACCTTTTTGTAATGCCTGTCGAGATGTCATAAGTCCCTGACTTGTTGAAACTACAAGCATCAATGTTTTCTTACGCTGCTCCGCCTGAAGTTCTTTAGTAGCCATGTGTCGACGCAAAGACGGCTTAGAAACAATCTCAACATCGCTCACAATCGCTTTACGCCTTACATAGCGAATGCCAACAGTTATCGTCTTTCTTCCATCTGTCTCAGTATCTTTAACGTCTGCCAAGTATCCTTCTTTTACCAAGAGCTTAGCTATGGCCTTAACAATTTTTGAATACGGCATTACAACCTCTTTGCGCCTTGCGCTTGAGGCATTTTTAACTCTAATGACAAAATCTGCTACGTTATACATATATTTACCACGATGCCTTCACTACTCCAGGCAACTCTCCTCGCTGAGCACTCTCTCTAAAACATAATCGGCAAAGACCAAATCTCCTCATATACGCTCTTGATCTACCACAGAGAGCACAACGATTCACCATTCTTACGGTGAATTTCTGCTTTTTTAAAAATTTAACGATATCTGATGTCTTAGCCATAGCCTCACATTATAAGCATTCTGTCTTAAGAAGACAAGCTTACCGTTTGCCCCCCTCTTTCTCAAATGGTGTTCCAAGCACCTCTAAAAGAGCAAGCGCATCAGTATCATTTGTAGCAGATGTTACTATAACAATCTCCATTCCTTGGACTCTCTCAACTGTTGACGGATCAATCTCGGGAAAAACAGCGTATTCTGGAAAACCGAGAGAGTAGTTACCATGTCCGTCAAAACTCTTTTTGCTAATTCCATGAAAATCTCTAATGCGAGGCAAAACAATAGTTACCAGCTTTTCATAAAAATTGTACATACGAGCTCCACGCATAGTAACAGCTACTCCAATTGCATCACCCTCTCGCAATTTAAATGCTGCGATCGATTTTTTAGCCCGAGTAATTTTTGCCTTTTGTCCAGTAACCTGCGAGATTGCACTGCCTGCACGCTCAATATTCTTCTTGTCAGCAATAGCATCCTTAACACCCATATTAACCACTATTTTGACAAGAGCAGGAGTAGCCATTGGGTTTTTCTTCTCAAGCTTTTCCGCAAGTTCTTTCTTAATTGTTTTATTAAATCGTGTTTGTAAGTTATCCATAGTATTATATTTCTGCATTACATTTTTTACAAATGCGCTGCTTTGTTTCTTTAGTTACAATATAGCCAATACGCGTCTGTTTTTTACATTTTGGGCAAATAAGAGCAACGTTGGCCACGCCTAACGGTTTGGTAATAGTCAAAATTTCTGATTTTTGACCTTGAGACTTTGCCTTCATGTGTCTTTTGTATTGATTGACACCCTCAACAAGCACCTTCTCTTCTTTTGTAAAGATTTTCTCAATTTTACCGGTTTTACCCTGATCTTTTCCGGTTACTATTGTTACTATGTCATTTTTATGTAGTTTCATATGCTTTAAACGACCTCCACTGCCATACTGGCAATTTTACTAAATCCTAAATCTCGAACTTCACGTGCAATCGGACCAAAAATACGTGTTCCGCGTGGGTTTTTATCCTTAAGGTTGTCAATCAGAACAGCAGCATTATCTGAAAAGCGAACAAACGAACCATCTTTTCGACCAAATTCTTTGCGAGTCCGCACCATTACTGCCTTTACAATCTCTCCCTCTTTTACACCCGCATGAGGCTGAGCCTGCTTAACAACAGCATTTACAATATCGCCAATCGTACCCTTGCGATGATTGGATCCTTTAAAAATATGAATAACCTGCAATACCTTTGCTCCAGAATTATCTGCTACGGTAAGCATGGATCTATGCTGAATCATGCGTGTTTTACCTCCCTAATACTTGTTGTAATGGTTAATAGCTTAAAGTATTTATCTTTTGAGACAGGCCTTATCTCTTCAATAATAACAACATCGCCTACAACGAGCTCTGCGCCCATTGTTTCAATCTTGAACTTCTTGCTTTTTGCAATTAATTTTTTATAAAGTGGATGTGGCACACGTCGAGACACTTGAACCACTGCTGTGTTCGTTGACCCAATCGATGTGACAATTCCATTAAGCTTCTTTGCCATGATTTAACTCCTTCTCCCGTAGGGTTGTTAGTATAACAGCTATCTCTTGACGCATGTTAGTAAGTGAACTCGTATTCTTTAACTTGAACTGCTTGTGATCAAGAGTAGCCTTTGCCAAAGCCTTTCGAGACTCGATTAATCTTTTGATTAGCTCTGCCTTATCGGTATTTTTTAACTCTTGTCGTATTTTTATTTTCATATTATTGTCCTTTCTTACTGACAAACTGTGTTTTGACCGGTAGCTTATGTGCTGCTCTACGAAGAGCTTCATGTGCAACATCTGAAGCAACTCCGCCCATTTCAAAAAGCACTCTTCCTGGGAGAACTGGTGCTACATGCTCTTCAATGTCACCCTTTCCTCCACCCATGCGAACTTCCGGTGGTTTTTTTGAAACTGGCTTGTCTGGAAAGATCCTAATCCAGATTCTGCCTCCACGTGCTGTATAGTGAGTAATTGCTCGCCTTGCTGATTCAATTTGACGACTAGAAATCCACCCTGCATCCTGAGTAACCAAACCAAATTCTCCAAATGCTAGCGTTGTACCACTATGAGCATCACCCCTCATTGTGCCTCGGAATTGTTTTCGATATTTTACTCTTCGTGGTACTAACATAATTAATTCTCCTCTTTTCTATTAATCCAAACCTTAATACCTATATACCCTTTTTTAGTCAAAGCCGGGAATTGAGAGTAATCAATGTTCGCACGAATAGTTGAGAGTGGAACAGTTCCAACTTGAATCTTCTCACGTCGACCAATCTCAGCACCATTAATTCGCCCTGCCAATAGTATCCTTACGCCCAGTGCTCCAGAATTCATAACTTTATCAGCGGTCTGAACAAGAACCCTTTTGTATGATAGCCGTCTAATTAATCCCTCTGAGATACTTTTTGCCACTAGATATGAATCTAGATTCGGATCTTTGATTTGCTCTATGCGCAAATCAAAGCGAGGCATCATTTTACCAGTTTTGCCTTGACTTATAAAGAAGCGCGATAAGATCTTCTTTAACTCTTCGATTCCAGCACCACCCCGACCAATAACAATGCCTGGTCTTGAGACATGAGCGATTATACGAACGTTATTAATTGACCGTTCAATTTCAATCCTACTTACTCCTGCCAACTTAAGTCTCTCCATGAGCATCTTTCGAAGTGTATAGTCCTCAAGAACTGTTTCTTTATAATTTTTCTCGCTAAACCAACGACTGCTCCAGGTGTGAACGTTCTGCAAGCGAATAAGGTGTGGATTTACTTTCTGTCCCATTACTTAGTTACCTCCTTTAAAATAATCTGTAGATTCGTACTTCGTCTTTTGTATGGGTGAATTCTGCCTCTTGTTGAAGCATGATATCTTTTTAATGCAGGCCCATCACTAACAAGAATTTCCATTATCCGTAAATTAGCACGCTCAATCTTGTTATTGTTCTGTGCATTTGCGATCGCACTATTAAGAGTTTTGGTCAGCACGTATGCCCCTCGCTTTTTAGTAACACGAAGCGCCAAAAGCGCGTCGTCTAGCGACATATTCCTGATACTGTCAGCAACAAGCCTAACCTTACGTGGACTGATTCTTGTTTGATTTGTAATTGCTTTAATTTCCATATTTTCTTAGCGTTTAGTCGCTAGTGTCTAGTGGTTAGTTTTTCGAACTAAAACCCAAACACTAATTACTACACACGATCACTAGGTCTTACTTACCTCACGAGACACAACTCTTCCGTGAGTTCTAAATGTTCGGGTTGGTGCAAACTCACCGAGACGATAACCAACCATTGATTCACTCACTAGTACATTCACAAAAATTCTTCCATTATGAACAGCAAATGTATGCCCAACGAAGTCTGGCGGAATCTGACAGGCACGTGCCCATGTTTTAATAGCACTATACTGTCCACCGCTCTGCTTTTGCGCAGTAACTTTCTTCATTAGCTTTACGTCTATATATGGTCCTTTTTTAAGTGATCGTGCCATAATTACTTCTTCCTCCTTTGTAGGATATTTTTATCTGAATATTTTTTAGGTCTTCGTGTTCGTCCTACAGCCTTACGTCCTGCGAAAGTCTTTGGACTTGGCATACCAATGCCTGATCGGCCTTCTCCACCACCATGCGGATGCGAACGAGGATTCTGAGCTACCCCTCTAACAGTTGGTCTGCGGCCCATATGCCTAGCTCGTCCTGCCGTTCCCAAAACTTCATTTTTGTGATCGATATTTCCTACCTGGCCAATAGTGGCGAAACATTTCTCTGAAACCTTTCGGATCTCACCAGAGGGAAGCTTAAGGTGGATAAATCCAGCCTCTCTAGCAGTCAATATAGCGCCTGTTCCCGCTCCCCGAGCCAACTGCCCTCCCTTACCAAGGGTTAGCTCTACATTGTGTACGATAGTTCCCAGCGGCATCTTCGCCATAGGAAGAGCATTACCAACGGCAATTTCAGCATCAAAACCAGCGTTTACTAGAGCACCAACTTTAAGACCCTCAGGTGCAAGTATATATCGTTTTTCTCCATCTGGATACGTGATTAAAGCAATATCACAGGTACGATTTGGGTCATATTCAATCCCAACAACTTTTCCAGGTAAAGTATGCTTATCACGCTTGAAGTCAATCAGGCGTAAAAAGCGCTTGTGCTGGCCACCCTGATGACGAACAGAAACCTGGCCTGATGCATCTCGCCCTGAATGCTTTTTCTTAATTTGTAATAGTTTAGTCATAATTTAAAAATCCAATCTTATACACCGAGATCAAAAATGTCAATCTTTTGTCCAGTTTTTAATGTCACAATAGCCTTTTTATATGCCACTGTGTCTTTTTTCACTCGTCTAACCCCGACCTTTTGAGATTTTCCTTTTTGCATAAGAGTATCAACAGATGTCACATCAACTGAGAATGTATCCTGTACTGCTTTTTTTATTGTTTTTTTATCAATTCCTTTTGCAACAAGAAATGAGAACTTTCCCTGCTTAACAAAGACCATAGATTGCTCAGTAATAATAGGTGCGATCAAAATAGTTTTTATCATATTATTTACCTCTCGCTCCAAATGTTTTATCTAACACGATAACAGCAGACTTCATGATAACCAAATTCTTAGCATTAAGAGCCTCATAGGTATTAAGCTGACTTGCTGGTAAGAACGATACGCCAGGAACATTACGCATAGCCTTTTGTAAATCCTGAGTCTTCCCGGGCATAAGAATAAGTATCTTTTTATTTTCTTGATCAAGCTGTAGATCCTTAAGAGCCTTCACAAACAACTTAGTTTTAGGCTTAAGCTCATCAAATCCATCGACAATTTTTACCATATTGCCTGCATATTTTTGCGTCAAAGCTGAAGAGAGAGCCGCGCGTCGCATCTTCTGTGGCATATCCATAGTAAAATCACGTGGTTTAGGGCCAAAAGCGATACCGCCTCCAACAAAAATAGGAGCCGTAATGCCCCCATGTCTTGCTCTTCCTGTTCCTTTTTGTCGATAAATCTTGCGGGTTGAACCCTGAACCTCTCCGCGGGTTTTTGTAGACTGAGTTCCCTGTCTTTGATTTGCAAGATATACACGAACAGCCTGAGTCATCAAGGAGTTATTAATTTTTGCTTCAAAAAGCTCTTTAGGAAGCTCTACTGATGAAATAACTTTCCCCGCAATATCAAAAACATCAATCTTGATGCCCTTATTTGCTTTGACAACAGGAGCCTCTGCATGTAAAGATGAAACAGTTTTAGGAGCAGTTTTTTTTACTACAGCTATCTTCCTGGCTGGTGTTTCCTTTATTGCTTTAGGCATTTTTAACCTCCTCTAACTCGTCTTGAACTTGTTCCACTACGATTTCAGGAGTTTCTGGGGAAGACTCTAACGCTTCGGGAACACTTACTGGTTCCTGAACTTCATTTTCAACATCAGGAACGATCGCATCAGCAGAAACAATCTTAAAGAGTGGAGAGAAATTTTTCGCCTTTAATTCTCCTACTTTAGTAATTCTTACTATGCCATTGATAATTCCGGGAACCAATCCTTTAACATAAATTATCTTTGTTTCTGGATCTACATCAACAATAGAAAGATTTTGAATAGTTACTGTCTCGCGACCCATATTTCCAGCCATTCTCTTACCCTTATACACTCTTCCAGGAGTTGTACCTGATCCAATTGATCCAGGAGCGCGGTGCCTATCTGATTGGCCGTGAGTTTTTGGGCCACCTGCAAAACCGTATCGTTTTACACCACCAGCAAACCCTTTTCCCTTTGAAGTACCTATAACATCCACAATATCACCTGGCTTAAAAACATCGTGCGCTTTTATCGACATGCCCAGCTCAATACTAGAGACATCCTCAAGACGTACCTCCTGAATTACCTGCGGTGTTTCGGTAATATTCGCCAACTTCAACTCACCAAGAAGAGGTTTTGTGGATTTTTTTGTCATACCAAAGCCAATTTTTACAGCACTATACTTATCTCGATCAAGAGTTTTTATAGCGATAACAGTGTTATCAGAAGCTAAAATTGCCGTCACAGGGATTCGGTTTCCATTTTCAAGAAAACCTTGGCTTTGATTAATTTTTCTTCCTAATAGTGTGTTCATAGTTTTTCAAAAAAAAAGATAGCCCCTAGGCTACCTTTTATCAAATTTATCGATTAGGCCTCTTTAGGCTTGTAATACCTTATCCATATTTTCAGTAAATTTGGGCATTCAATTCTTACGTAAACCTACGATTACATTTTAATTTCTACGTCTACTCCTGCTGGTAATTCAAGATGGGTCAAGCTGTCGATTGTCTTATCTGTTGGGGAAATAATGTCAATTAAACGCTTATGAACTTTTATTTCAAAATGATCACGAGCATTTTTGTCAACAAATGGAGATTTGTTAACTGCATAGACACTCCGCTGACTTGGAAGAGGAACTGGGCCCACAATCTTAGCTCCGGTTCTAATTGCCGTATCTAAAATTTGTTGACAACAAGAATCAATGACTCTTGCGTCATAGCTTTTTAATCTAACGCGAATTCTTCCTTTTGGCATAAAATTGCCCTTTCAAATAGACAGTTAAGGTGCTAGTTACTTTAAAATCTTAATAATTACACCTGCTCCTACTGTTTTACCACCCTCTCGGATAGCAAATCGAAGACCTTCTTCGAGAGCAACAGGTACAATCAATTTGACGGTCATTTTTGAAGTATCTCCTGGCATTACCATTTCAACACCCTCTGGAAGGATAACCTCACCAGTAACATCGGTTGTTCGGATATAAAATTGTGGACGATATCCCTTAAAGAATGGTGTATGACGTCCACCCTCATCTTTGCTCAATATATAAGCTTCTGCTTCAAATTCAGAATGAGGAGTAATAGATCCTGGCTTAGCAAGAACCTGACCACGCTCAACGTCAGCTTTTTCAATACCTCGAAGTAAAAGTCCTACGTTATCACCCGCCTGACCATCTTCAAGCTGCTTTCTAAACATCTCTACACCTGTTACAACAGAAGATGCTGTCTTTTTCATACCAACGATCTCGATCGTATCATTTATCTTTACAACCCCACGCTCAATACGTCCAGTTACGACTGTTCCTCGTCCTTTAATAGAGAAAACGTCCTCAACGGGCATAAGGAAAGGCTTATCGAGATCTCTAACTGGAGTTGGGATGAACTCATCAACTGTCTTCATGAGCTCCATGATCTTTTCTTCATATTTAGCATCGCCTTCAAGAGCCTTGAGAGATGATCCACGGATAATTGGGGTAGTGTCGCCCGGGTATTGATTCTTGGTAAGAAGCTCACGAACTTCCATTTCAACGAGGTCAAGAAGCTCTTCATCGTCAACCATGTCGCACTTATTAAGATAAACAACAATTGCTGGAACCCCAACCTGACGAGCAAGAAGAATATGTTCTCTTGTCTGAGGCATAGGACCGTCTGGAGCTGAAACAACAAGAATTGCTCCGTCCATTTGTGCTGCACCTGTAATCATGTTTTTAATATAATCTGCGTGTCCTGGAGCGTCGATGTGAGCGTAGTGACGAGCCTCTGTCTCGTACTCAATGTGGGAAATATTAATGGTTACTCCGCGTGCTTTTTCCTCAGGTGCGTTATCAATATCTTCGTATTTCTTAGCTTCTCCACCACCATGCTTTGATAGCACAGTAGCAATAGCTGCTGTAGTTGTAGTCTTACCATGATCTACGTGACCAATGGTTCCGATATTTACATGTGGTTTGTTACGATTAAATACTGCCATAGCTTTAAGAAAAAAATAACCTCATTTATTTCAATGAGATTATGTGTATGATACTACATTTATTTAGGATCGTCAATACCCTAAACGCTGATAAATGAGTTCTACTTCAAGTATTGATGAGAAATGTGTAACAAAGCCTATTTGAGGCTAAATTCCATTCTTTTCAGCTGAATTTTCTGACCATTTTTTTCTTTTTCAACCTCTTCAATTGTAACGAATTGCTGTTTTTTATAAAACGAGATGGCAGGTTCATTTTGTGCCTCTACAAATAAGTCTATTTTTTCTATGGCTGGAAATGCCTGAACTACACCGGTTAACAGCTCTTTACCAATCCCTTTTCCTTGTTGACCTGGAAGCACATAGAGGCGTTTTATTTCGACATTTTTGTCGATTTTATAGGCAATCGCTATTCCCACAATTTCCTTTTCCTCAATAGCTGCTATGCAAAACATTTCTAATTCTTCTTCCGAAGCCATTTCTTTTAAATCTGACCAGTTCTGACCGATCCTCTTCATAGCAAGAGGAGTAAGACAATCAACATACGTATCCTCCCACACCGAATCCAACAATGTTCTAACTTCAGCTGTATCTTGTAAATAAATCTTTTCAAATGTATACATATTAACTTTATTCTAATTAACCGCACTCGTATCCACCAGTCATTTAATTTATGGATCAGGAAGAAATCCAATTTTAACATTAGATAATGTTACCAACATTCCACCTAATATCTAGTATCCATCGTGTCTTCAAAAGCTTGTACCATTTCTTCATCTGTCACAAATTCCCTCTTCCCAAGCAATTGATCCCTAACGACATTATTATAAAGTTGTAGTGAGAGCGGAACAAAAGTATAGGAATCGTCCTGAATATCGGTAACATGTAATATAGAATCTTCATTAACTTCAAATGATTTTACCTGTTTTATCCGATCTTTTATTGTATCCCACCAAGTTAGTATAAGTGTATGCTCATCGAATATTGGATTCACAGCTATCAATACTGTTTCATCTGAAAGACTACCTACCATGAATACCTTTTTCATACTTAGAAACTCTTCTGGTTGTTGTTGTTTTATTTCTTTCATATTCATATAAGCGGATTTACTCTATACTATTAATTAGTTTTACACTGACGTAACTTCTTTAGAACTTTCCCTGCTAATCACTTCTTTCAGACTCGAATTAGGCGAAACCGTGATAAAGTCATCCAAAGACACACCATTTATCTCTTGCATTCCGTCAACTCGAAGTACTTCAATCATCGTTGTTTTTTGTTCATCGCTTCTAGCAAGAATACCACTAATCATTTCAGGAGGTATCCCACGTCGCATCATAATTTCGTTCCCCATACAGTAAGATTTCCTTTGTTCAGAAATAAACTCTTCTACTGTAGGTCGAGCGTCAAATTCAGAAGGCTCTATTGTTCCATATTTATCTACATTGTAAGCATACCAGTCAGTACGGTCTAATACTTCTGGGTTTATTAATAAATGAAAATCGTTATTGGAGGGATATGAATTTAAAGATACATTTGAAAGTATCGCTGGAGCTAGCCTCATAAAGACGCTATCCGCCCCTCCTGACCTGAAATCTTTATCGGGAGACATACCACCACTATTGATACCCCTCTTAGTCCGCTCATGAGTTGAGAGTAAACCTCTTTGCAGGATTGAAGGCAATACCTTCTTTGGATCTGTGTGTCCTACCTTATGGAGGAGAAAGAGTTTTCCGTCGTGTTGATAGCGTTCATGAGCACCCGGGTCAACTATTGTATAGTATCCAGGATATACTTCTTGGCGCTGCAAATGGTCTATTAGACCTTCGCCGTTTTCGTCCTTATATTCCTCTTTATGTTCCTCCCATTTCTGATCATCCTCTAACCTATGTTGCCAACGATATCTTGCCTCCTTATATTTATTTTCAGCCTGCTGATCAGGTGTTACTAATGCATCTGGAATACCTAAGAATGAAAAGGCATTATCTATTTTTCCTACTATCAATTGTGCGTCCGTGATTCCTTCTACTTGAATTTGCACAGCACCCTCTAATGCCCGAACTGGAATACCAGGATGGGTAACATTTGACCTTTCATAATCAACTATATGACCAAATTCGTCTCTAATAGGCTTCGTATAATCACGCTCTTTAAACGTAAATACTCTTTCAGCACCTTTTGATACTTGAATTGTAGTAACATCATCAACTTTTATAATCCATGCATCACCCATCGGAAGGGGCATGATATTACCAGGAAATTTATAATTGCCATCTGAAACCATCTCCTCCGATATATGAGGTAAGATTTCCTTCTTAAAAGTTTCTCCCATTGCAGATGTCATCTTAAAACTAGCAGCTGTTGAATCTTTCTGCTGAATAAGATCTATTTGATGCTCATCAATTTTATCTGTATCACATAAAATTCCACTGACGGGATAGACTCTTTCAAAGTCATACTCGATTTCTTGCTCTTGAATCTGTGCTTGCTTTTGTAAATCTTGCAGAACCATTACTACTCTTTGTCTACGATCTAGAACTTCAGGACTGAGAACAACTTCAGACTCTACTTGATCTTCTTTTCTGTTCGCTGTTACTGAAACTTGCTCTAACGCATCAGAAGCGAATTTAGTCGTCGGAGATAAATCCAGTTGTTGAGCAGTATCTACAGTTAGTTTGGCTAATCTCTCAGACAAATAATCAAGTTCTTTTATCTCTGCGTCTAAATCAACTAGGGGAGCATCAGTTGTAATTTCTTTAAACGCTTTTCTAATTCCAGAAGAAAAAGATGTTAAATTAACCTTCGCTCTTTGAAACTGAGATGGGATAAATTTTTCCTTTCCACTATCAACACCTAAAGAAGTTTTAACTTCTTGTTGTGATTGACTAGATTCATTAGTAGAAGCGAAATCCATATATTAATCAGTTGACTCTTTTATTCCTTCAAACTCTTCCAATAACTTTCTGTAAGTGAGATTATCAGCTTTCTTTTGAGCCTTCATAAGGACACGAGTCATCTGCTGCACAATCTCGTCTCCTTGTTTTTCATATTCCTTAAGAATTTTTGTTTGTTTTAGACTATCTGACATACGTGAGGCATTTCTTCCTTTAATAAAAGGTATCGTATGTAGTGCCTCTTTGCAACCTATGCTCAATTTAAAAATATGAATATGCCCAGTAGGCAAATTCTCCTATTCCCTGATCTTTAAGAAATTCCTGCTTACGCTTCACAGACTCTTCGTCTTCAAACCATACTACATGCATCCCGGAATCCCTATCGCTATAGGTAGCCTTCGTCTCAGATGACTCTATATCCCTCTCCCATTCACAGGAAAGATATAAGCAGTGGTCAATAATCTTGGCTTTTATATCTTTTAACGCCATGGGCTCTCCTACGCCACTAGACACACCTTTATCATCTACGCTCCAATCATACCCATACATCCCAAATACAACAGTTAATTTCTCAAGAGGAACTGCACCTGAGAAGGTTTCGATCATTCGCCCATAATCATACCCATAAACCTCTTTCCCGGCGAGGGGAAAATTCGGACCAGGGTTGCCTTTTGCTTTATGAAAATCATATGCCATGATATAAACAGAGTCTGCATTCTTGGCTAGCTTGGCAACATCAAATGGCCTGAGTCTATAAAAAGTATCTCCATATGCAGTCAGTGAATAACTTAGACCTGCCTCCCTCGCTTTGGCTGCGAATTTATCATTAAAAAGTGTTATTTGATCAACGAGTGAACCAAAGGGGAGTGCTGAAATTTCAAGATTAAGAAGCAGCCCAATAAAACCATGTGCCTTTGCTTCCTGAATAGACTGCTCAATAACTATGTCTTGAATAGAATTATTTTTAAGAATTTCAAAATTAGTCTTACTATCAATCATCCGAATAGCCAATAATGTCTCTTGATCCCCAGCCTCTTGAGCGAATAATTGTAATCTCCCATAGCCTTCATCCCCTTTATCAATTCCCGTCGTTGTCACCTGGATGCCAAAATAAATCAACTTTTGATAGAGGGGTAGCTCCTTGCCAATTTTTAGGCTCCAGTATGGTACAAAAAGGGTTTGATTAATAATTTTTGCAGGACTAACTGTAGGGGTGGGTGTTAATGAAATTAAAGATGAGGTAGGCTGCGTAGATAAAATTGAATTTAATTTTAGACGTAAAACAATCCCCCCCAAAATAACGAGAAGGATAATAATTATTCCACCAAAAATGATACGTAGTACATGCTTACTCACTTATATAGTATAGATGATCAGGGCTAAGAGAAGATAATTACTAATGACATATTGTAGAAAAGTAGACATTGAGCAATAATAGCGATATGTCACGAAATCCTAAGTCGCTTCTCCTTGTCTTTATTCAAGCCCTCATGCTGATTTATCTATTTCTCAGCAGCCCAGTTCTTCCATCCTCTTTACTACCAGGAATCTTTTTAGTAGCAGGGATAAGCCTAGCGCTTTGGGCTACATGGTGTATGCGAATTACCACGATTCAAATAACTGCTGATGTAGCACCGGATAGCAACCTCGTCACCGATGGCCCCTATGAATTTATACGTCACCCTATGTATGTAGCTGTGCTACTAGTGGGAGTCGGTCTTTTACTCAATTATTTTTCTAGCTTACGCTTATTTGCCCTCACCCTCCTTCTGATTGATTTCATCATAAAGGCGGATTATGAAGAAAGCTTATTGGGAAAATTCTTCAGCAAGGGATATGCTGACTACCAAAAGAAAACCAAAAAATTTATACCGTTTATCTATTAACCAGTACCTATTCAATATGACTAACCATGTCTTCATCAAGCCTGAGTAAGCCTTCATCCAATCGCTTCTGATCTATAAAATGACTAATAAGCCCAACGCTCCTGGACAGAACAAATAATCCATTAAAGAACTCTGTCTCAGCTAATTTCTTTAGCCCTTCATCAGAGATGCCTTCTTTCTCCGATAAGATATCAAGCAGTGCTGCCGCAATCACGCCATCAACGTTAAGAATTAAATTGCCTTTTTTCGCAACTGTAATAGCCTCTACTGATTGAGCAAAGGTAGAAAAGCGCTTCTGTGAAAGCGTGTTTAATGACTTAAAAAGAGTCTTGACCCGAGGGTCAGGAAAATCACTCCTATATTTACGATGGCCAATACCCGAAATGTATTCTTTTCTTTGAGCGAACTCCTCTACGAAATCATGTGCCGTAGCCCCACTCTCGACTCCTTTTATCCAGTTACTAGCTGCCTGGTTGATTGCCCCACCAAAACGTGGGCCTATCGTCAAAAGCCCTGCAGACAGTGCCGATACCAGATCCCTTCCGGCACGTGCAGTAACTATCGTATTTACTGCGCCGGATACATACGGGCCATGATCTACAAGTAATCGCAAAACAGTATCAACAAATTCTTCTAGCTCTTGAGAAATAGTGGGCTTACCAAGAAACATTGAAGAGACAATTCCTGCAAATGAACGACTCGATGTAAACTCGAGGAGATCCTGACCAAGTATCTTTACCTCTCCCTCCTGATCATAAGATAGGCTCGTTGTAATAAGTGCATGCTTACGATCCCGCATATCATTCATGAGAATAGTATAGTCTCTGTCCTCTATTTTGTTAAGTACTGGGACATTTTTAATCGCTTGAACAAAGTCGGAGAATGACTCCCCAACCTGCACACCTGCTCTGCTTAGCGCCTGACGCTTAGCTCGTGCTGTTTCCAGATCTGACTTTGCCATAGCTTTGGCATGACCAAATTGTGGGGGGGTTTCAAATAACTCAGCAACTACCCCCCCTATATAACAAATAATTGGTTTTGTGATCTTCTTTTCTTCAAGAAGTTGGATTAACTCATACTCATCTACGCCCCCTAATTCACCAAAATAGACGATTCGCTTTGTCTGAGCATCATTCTCTGCAGCTAAAAATGCCTCCCTTGGTGAGAGAATGGGAAAGCGATCTCCTCCAAATGATAGGGCAAAGCTCAGGTGATGTCCTGACTGCGCCACTATTCTCATAAGCTCATTCGTCATTCCCCCTGATGATGAAAAAACAGCGACATCACCCGCTGTAAATACCTTTGAATCTATTAATTGACGATTATCCACCCCTCCAATTGCACCAAGCTTTATAGTCTTTGGAATGAGCAAACCAACACTTGCAGGACCTATTAAAAATAAATCTTTCTTAGCCATTTCATCTATTAGAGCTAGGGCGTGTTGCTCAGGAACATCTTCAGCAAAGATTGCACCACCTACCAAGTGTGGTAATGCTGCAATTGAAGTGAGGGATGACTGAAGAACTCGTCTTCCTGATGTGGTATTAAAAAAATACGTTATTTCACTCGCTAAGGCGTGGGGAATATGGCCAACAGTAGGGAAAACTGGGAGAAGAATTTCCTTTTTTCCAAAAAAATATCTCTCGAACTTCTTTCTACTACCGATAATTCCTTTTACCGTGGGAGAAATTTTCCCTCCAAGAAAATCAAAGTCCAAAATAGACTGGATAATTGCCGGATGACTCCCTATAAAAATGGTGGCAGTGGGTGTATTCCTCAGTGCCTGAATCGTAATCATGACTCTACCTCCCGTAGTGCATGGGCGACAATATCAGTTAAAACCAGTTCTGGTCCACTGACAGTTCCTAGTAGGTGCTGAGTTTTAAGAAAATTCTCCATCATCGATAATCCTTCCTTCTCATATGGTCCTCCTCGTCGCACAAAAACCTTAACACCCTGCTCTCGAAGCAGCTCACTTACCTCGGTGATTGCTTGAATAATTCCTTTAAAGGTTACTCTAATATCGGTAAAATTTGCAACGCCTCCTGCGATGATGAGTGCTTTCTTTTTCGCAGCGGATTGTACAAGTAGTCTCAAAAGTTGCTGCGTGTAATAATATGTTTCCTCTGTATTAGGATTCCCACTATATTCTCCATAATTAGCGAGTTCACGACCCTTACCCTGATTAAAAACCTCATCTGCCAAAACAATACTAGCTCCCCCCCCAGAAAGAAGCATAAAAATTGAGCCATCCTTATTTAAGACATCAAGCTTAAAGGATGCCTGGCTTTCACTAGACAATTTATCGATGGACACTTCTTCTTTTGTTTTATTTTTTTCCGAGGAGACAATATCATCACTATTCCATGAAGACTTTACGAAAAATTCGCCCGCACTGTCCACCTCAACAGCTAAATCAAGAATAAAAATTTCATCGCCTTTAATAACAAAAGGATTTATCTCAAGAAAAGAAATATAATAATCATCCATAAATTCTACAGTTTTTTTAATGAACTCAAGGGACACTCCAAGTGCCGATGCGATCTCATCTAGATTATTTCCAGGAATGATAAATTCTATTAAAGAGTCTCTTTGCTCTTCAACATCTACACCACCCCTTGTCGATATCGCCACCTGCATCCCATTTCTTACGCGCTGGAGAGAGAGGTATTTTTCCTCAGTTGCAGCATACTTTTTAAATGGCTCTATGATAAAACGTGAAAATCCTTTTTTCATAAGCAATTCAACGGCCTGAACAAGGTTATCCTTTGAGACATCAAGCGTAATAAGTCCCAATTTAAATCGCTTTTTAATCCCCTGGTCTACCTTTACTACATACGTTATTGATGGCTCTAAGGCCTGAATAGGGGAGAGGTCGTTATTTTTTATTTCGATTCCCTGGTAGGGAAGACTCAGGTATTCAAAAAGGAGACTCTTTGCTTTAAATTCGCTGATAGTTTTTCGTGCCATGACTGCAGTAATTGTAGCATAGGTACTTATAATTAATTGTGGTTTTCTAGTGCAAGCTGAATAAGTTGATCCAATAACTCTGCATAGCCGATTCCACTAGCTTCCCATAACTTTGGGTACATGCTCATGCTGGTAAAACCGGGGATCGTATTAATTTCGTTTAGATAAATCTTCCCCGTAGCTTTATCTAGAAAAAAATCAACTCTGGCCATGCCATCCACACACAGAGCCTCACACGCTCTAATTGACAACTCTCGAACTTCTTTTATTTGTTTTTCAGAGAGATGAGCAGGAATTTCAAACCTAGCCCCATTTGTATCAATATACTTTGCGTCATAATCATAGAATTCATGCTGTGGAATAATCTCGCCTGGAACTGAAGCAGTTTTCTTCTCATTTCCCAGAACCGAACACTCAATCTCTCGAGCTGTAATCCCTTGTTCGATTAATATCTTTCGATCATGCATAAAAGCATTATCGAGTGCCTTTTCAAACTCTTTTTCTAGAGATACTTTTGTTACGCCGATTGATGATCCCAAATTGGCTGGTTTGACAAATAAGGGTAATCCCAACTTGTCTACTACATTTTTAAAACTAATTTTGTCCTGCTCATGACGATAAAACATTAAAAAATTTACAATAGGTATACCTGCATCACGAAGAAGTCGCTTCATCACATCCTTATCCATTCCTACTGCCGAGCCAAGGACATCGGCGCCAACGAAAGGTATATTCATAAGCTTAAGTAGTCCTTGAACTGTCCCATCTTCACCATATGGCCCGTGGAGAAGAGGAAAAACAACATCAAGGTGTCCTATCTCCTGCCTTACGTCAGTTGAAACTACTGACTTCTCCTGTGAATAAGGAGTTACTTGAAGTGATTCTGTAAAGGCCGGTAGAACTGCATTCGCAACGTTGGTGCTGGCAAGACGGAGTTGGTCAGGTGAAGCTAAGTGCCATCCACCTTTCTTATCGATACCAATTAGCTCAACATTATACTTACTTTTATCTAATGCCTCATAAACATTACGAGCTGTGACGAGTGACACTTCATGCTCAGCAGATCTTCCCCCAAACAGGATACCTAATCTAATCTTTTGTTTCACAGATATTCTCTCCCTACTCTTTCGGAAAAAGATGTAACGACTTCATAACTTATAGTTCCTAAATTTGCTGCAACATCTTCTACCGTAATGCTTATTTCGTTTTGCTTACCTATAAGTACTACTTCATCCCCAACCTTTGCATCCGGTACATTACTAATATCAATTGTTGATTGATCCATTGAAACCATACCAACTATTTTACAACGTTTTCCCTTAACGAGTACTTCATGAAACGTGTTTGGCGCACGTCGAAATCCGTCCGCATACCCGACTGGAAGAGTAGCTATTCTCATGTCGCAAGAAGCAACAAACGCTCGTCCGTAACCGACCGAATCCCCCTTCTTAAGATCTTTAACCTGCACTATTTTTGTCTTTACAGAAATAATCGGTTGTGAAGTAAACGGTACTGAAATGCCTGCCATAGGTAGTGGACCATAGAGCATTTTTCCAGCCCGAACCATTGAAAAATGAGACTCTCGGAAGCGTAGAATTGCAGCGCTATTTGCAGCATGAATAAGTGGGGGAGTCAGAAAGAGTACTGAAAGCTCATTAAGAAAACCTTGAAATACCCGAAGCTGCTTTTGGGTAAAGGATGGATCTAGAGCATCAGATTCAGCAAAGTGAGTGAACACACCTTCTAGAAAGAGATTCTTATATTTGCTTAATGATTTTATAAAATAGATTGCTTCACTTGGTAACAAGCCAAATCTATGCATACCTGTATCAATTTTCACGTGAATAGAAATCACTTTTTTATGTTTGATTGCTAGCTCATTCAGTCTTTTGGCAACGTCACTATCAATAACAGTTGGGCTAATACCTAAGCTAGTTATCTCCTCAACACTAGCACTATCTGTATAACCTAGGAGAAGGATAGGTAATAAGACACCTGCCTCGCGGATAATTCTCGCTTCATACAGACAAGCAACGCCAAGATAATCAACGCCTATTTCCTCTGCTTTTTGAGCAATTCTGACTAACCCATGACCATAGGCATTACCTTTAACTACTGCCATAATTTTACAGGTAGGTCTTATTGATTTCTTCACACTCTTAAAATTGTTAGAAAATGCTTTGAGGTCAATCTCTGCATATACAAGTCTATCTCGCATAGATTTGCATCATACCTAAAGCTTACTCATAAATTCAAAAACTCATGCAAACTGACAATCTAGTAGCCTGAGATTAGTCATAGAAAAGAACTTGTCTAAAATTATTAGACATTTAGACATAACTCTGATATAATAAGACATTATGGATAAACTTTTAGTTGATTCCTTACGCCTAATAGGTCTCTCCCAAAAAGAAATCGCTTTTTTTATGGCTTGTTTTTCATTGGGTACCACTACGATCACAAAAGCAGCTAAGAAAGCACGACTAGAGCGCTCCACTGCTTACCTAATTGCCAAAGATCTACTGGAGAAAGGCTTAATCGTTGAGGATTTCAGTACCTATAGCAAACGAATTTCTCCTATTTCTCCTAAAAAGTTAGTTACTATGCTTGCTGCTCGTCAACGAATTATCCAGCGCCAAGAAATTGAATTAACTGAACATCTGCCTGTACTAGAAAAACAATTTACAGAGTCAAATATTCAACCTGCTATTAAATATTTCGAAGGAAACAAAGGATTAAGAGCAGTCTGGAAAGACATTCTCTCAGCCAGTGGTGAAATTCTGCTATGGACGAATCAGGAAAAAGAAAGTACTTTTTTCAGTAAAGAATTCCATGACCGCTTTATACAAGAGCGTATAAAAAAACGAATCTCGATCCGTGCACTTGCTGTGAATAATAATCCCGGTAAAAAGTTAATCGACAATGATGAAATCTCACTTCGACAGTCAAAACTTCTCCCGATTCATACGTCATTTAGTGCAGAGACCTATATCTACGATAATAAAGTAGCAACGCTTGATTATAAAAAGGATATTATTGGAATTATTATTGAAAGCGAAGCTATATCCTCATCCCAACGTGCAATCTTTGAAATGACTTGGAATACAATCTAGAAAGTAAATAGAGAGGAAATTTAGGCTTCTACGCGGCCTGTGAAGGTGGATTTAGCTACCATTTGCTCTACAAGGTTTCGTGGAACGAAATCATAATGGGATGGCTCCATATAGTATGACGCACGACCCTGGGACATCGATCTAATCTGTGTCGCATATCCTGATAATTCAGAGAGAGGAACTTGCGCATTTATAATAGTCGCACGAGATCTTTCCTCAGTTCCTAGAATTTGACCACGCTTAGATGATAGATCGCCCATAACATCTCCCATAAACTCAGACGGTGTTGTTACTTCAACCTTCATGATAGGCTCAAGAAGATTCATCTCAACCTTCTTTGATGCTGCCTGAATAGCCTGAGACGCAGCGATTTTAAAAGCAACTTCACTTGAGTCGACATCGTGATATGATCCGTCATAGCAAGCTACTTTTACGTCAACAATTGGATAGCCAAGCAATACTCCATTTGCTAGTGTCTCCCAGACGCCCTTTTCAACAGCCCTAACGAACTCTGCAGGAATTGCTCCACCTTTAATTTCGCTAACAAACTCATTTCCCTCACCTCGTGCCCTGGGCTCAATACGTAGCCAACAATGACCAAATTGTCCTCTTCCTCCGGATTGCTTAATATATTTTCCTTCAGCACTTACAGTATTAGCGAAGGTTTCTTTATATGCTACCTGTGGGGCTCCAACATTTGCAAGAACGTTAAACTCACGCTTCATACGATCAACCATAACCTCCAGCTGCAACTCACCAATACCTGAAATAATAGTCTGACCTGTCTCAGGATTTGATTTAACTGAAAAAGTAGGATCCTCCTCTGTAAGACGCTTTAGTGCAAGGCCCAGTCTCTCTTGATCAGATTTAGTTTGAGGCTCAATTGCTAATGAAATAACTGGTTCAGGAAATGTGATTTTCTCAAGAACTATTGGGTATGCTTCGTCGCAAAGCGTATCTCCTGTGATGGTGCCCTTAAGACCTACTATTGCTATAATTTCTCCTGCATATGCCTCTTTAACTTCCTCACGCTGATTTGCATGCATAAGTAAAAGTCGTCCAACTCGCTCTTTAACACCCTTCGTACTATTGTAAATATACGAACCTGAACTTAGTGTTCCAGAATAGACTCTAAAGTAAGTAAGCTTTCCAACGTGAGGATCGTTTTGAATCTTAAATGCTAGTCCGCTGAGTTTTTCCCCTGGAACAAGCTGGCGAACTTCCGACTCCCCAGTCTTAGGATGTAGGCCTGTTACCTCTTTTAGATCGACTGGTGATGGTAGATAATCAAGTACTGCATCAAGTAAGGGCTGGACACCCTTATTTCGAAGAGATGTACCCGCATAAATAGGCACAAGCTTGTAAGCAATAACTGCTGCACGAAGCGCCTTCTTTAATTCCTCAACTGTTGGCTCTTCTCCATTCAGAAATTTTTCGATGAGAACATCATCTGTCTCTGAAATCTTTTCAACCAGCTTTGTACGATACTCCTCAACGCGATCTTTTACCTCCTCCGGAATCACATCTGAAGTCTCAAAAGTTGCCCCTAGTTCTTCGGAATTCCAGATAAATGCTTTTCTCGTTAGCAGATCTACGTTACCAACGTACGTATCTTCTGCGCCAATCGGGATCACCATAATAGCGGGATTAGCACCAAGCCGATCCTCGATACTCTTAACAGTTGCTAAGAAATCAGCGCCGAGTTTATCCATTTTATTAACAAAACAAATACGTGGCACTTTATATTTATCTGCCTGTCGCCAGACTGTTTCTGATTGAGACTGAACGCCCTCTTCTGCATCAAGAACAGTGATACCACCATCAAGGACGCGTAGTGATCGCTCTACCTCTGCAGTGAAGTCAACATGTCCTGGTGTGTCAATAATATTAATACGATGTTCTTTCCAAAATGTAGTGGTAGCTGCTGAGACAATAGTAATTCCTCTTTCTTTTTCTTGTTCCATCCAGTCCATCTGTGTATTACCCTCGTCAATATCACCTATCTTATAGGTACGACCAGTGTAATAAAGAATTCTCTCAGTAGTTGTCGTTTTTCCTGCGTCAATATGAGCAATAATACCAATATTGCGAATTTTATCGAGTGGATAATTATTTCGTGTTGCGTCTGCCATAGAAAGAAAAATCCCGTATTCTCGGGATCTCAAAAGTATACCATATTTTTTTAATACTTGCCACAGATAGTTTATGAGCTATTTTTGCTTTACTTTTTCATCCAAAATACCTAGACTAAAAAGAGGCTGATGGAGGTTCGGCTGCCCTTATTGTGCAGATACACCCAAAGCCCTCTGCCATGGAAAAACGATCTTCACTCAATATAAATCTTGCTAAAAAGAAAGGTACGCCTACTCTTGATTTATTCATTCACTGGGCAATAACCGGGGGGCGTTTTCTCGTAATAATAACCGAAACTATTGCCATGGCTGCTTTTCTTTACAGATTTACTCTTGATGGTCAAATAATAGATCTCCATGATCGAATCAAAGCAAAACAAGCAATAATCTCAACATACCAAAGTCAAGAAGCGACATATCGTGCGCTACAAGATCGACTAATTCAGACTCGTGCAGTTTCTCAGAATACAACATTTAGCACTAACTTGTTATCAACAATCAACAATCTCGCAGAGCCCAATTCTATCCTACTGAGAGTAGTGAGTGTCGGAAAAGAACGGATACATATTGAGGTCACAACAACAAATATCTTAAACCTTAAAAACTTTGTTGGTGATCTTCAGAAGCAAAAAGAGCTAAAAGAGATTAGTATTGATCGAATTGAGGATAGAACTACGAGCTCAGAACTGTCTGCTGAAATCTCATCGGAAGTTATTTTCCCAGGAGATAAAGTTAGTGGTATTGCACCATTTTCAACCGCAGTAGAGGAGATTAGACCATGAAGATTGACACAACTGTGTTGCACAGTTTTTCCAAAGAAAAGTATCTGGCATATATTCGCTCACTCTCTGCTGCTCATCATAAAGAAATACGTACTTATGCAACGCTAATTCTAACTCTGGTAGCTGTATCATTTTTTGGAATTTTTGCTATCGCACCTACTCTCTCAACTATTTTTCAGCTTCGTAAAAGCCTAGCAGATAGTAAATATATCGATTCGCAACTTCAAACAAAAATTACGAATCTTTCAAAATTGCAAGAATCGTATACACTAGTATCACGAGACCTCCCGATGATCTACGCAGCTATTCCTCAAGCTCCTAAAACTACTCAGCTCACCGGACAAATGCGCCAACTCGCAACAGATGCCAATATCACTCTTTCTGATATAAATATTCAGTCCGTCTATATAGCTAAGTCAGGACGTGAATCAGGTGTTTTGCAACCATTTCTTATTAATATCACTGCAAGAGGTACTGTCGAGGATCTCCAAAAATTCGCTGATATGCTTGTTAACTTTGATCGAATAGTCACCATCAATTTTCTAACCATCACGACACCACAGGAGAAAAAGGCAACATATCACCAACTAAGCCTGCAAATTACTGCCTACTATCGCCCATAATTATGAAACCAAAAACACAAAAAAGCCTACTCTATATTATTATTCCTTCTTTTATCCTTATAGTTATCTGGATTATTGCCAATATTTATAATCATGCAGCTATGACTACTATAACCTCTGATCAAGCAATCTCAATACAGCCAATTAGTGACTCTTTTGACACAGAGGTTTTAGCTAGTCTACGAAAAAGAAAGATGGTAACTCCTGATTCGCAAGCCGAAATAAGCTCGCCCATTATTGAACCCGATATAATTCCATCACCTTCCCTTGAAACAAATCTAGGGTCATCAGAGTCGGGAGGAGATGAACTATAATGAGAAATTCACTATGGTATAAAAAAATTCCTACACTTTTTGGACTGATATTACTCGGCATTGGGATAATATCAATAAATATCGCACTTAATCGTGGTACTTTTTTTACTACCAGAGCAACCCCCACCTATGCTCCTGAGCAGATTCGAATCACTAATCTTACTGATACATCGTTTACACTCTCCTACCTAACAAGCGATTCTGTCTTGGGTACGCTATCGTATGGCACAGATAACTTGGGAGGGAGGGTAGCGCTTGATGACAGAGACCAGCAGAGTGGTAATCCACTCCCTTATATGGTCCACCATATCACAGTTAAAAACCTCGACCCGGATACAAATTATTTTTTTAGGATTACATCTTCAGACAAAGTATTTCTAGACAATGAGAAACCCTTCTCAACAAGGACTTTGCCACGTATCAGTCAGGACCCAACCCGACAGCCACCAATTGTAGGAAGTATTAGCTATGCAAATGGTAGTAAGGATGGAAATATCCTCGTACTACTTGTTACTGATAAAGCCCAAACACTTTCTGTGTTAACTAAAGCGGACGGTAGTTTTGTTATGCCCCTCAATGCCATTCGTGCTAAAGATTTCCAGTCATACCTAACCTTTCAAGATAACGAAGTTATAAAGCTTCTGGCCCTTACTCCGATTGGAAGGGCTGCAGTTTCAGTGCTACCTAGTCAAATCAGTCCAGTCCCACCGATTATCATTGGTAATACCTATGACTTCACGACGTCCCTGGCACCATCTCCTGTCCCAATAGCATCAGCCTCTGCTACTGAGTCATCTTTTCCATCATTTAGCGCAACAGAGTCGGGACCACCAAAGCCACAGATCATTAGTCCTGATGATAAAGAAGGTTTAAGTGACAATAAGCCCCAGTTTGAAGGAACAGCCGTCCCTAATGCTGAGGTAATAATTGAAATTAATTCAGAGACAGCTATCACTACCACAGTAGTAGCTAATAAAAAGGGATCCTGGACCTATCGCCCAACAACTCAGCTTGATCCAGGAGAACACAGCATTACCATTAAAACCAAGGATAATAATGGCATAATCCAGACCATAACACGGTCTTTCACGGTTTTTGCTGAAGGAAGTCAGTTCATAGAGCCATCGATTTCTCCAGCAAATCCTCCTGCAACACCCGTGCCCACAAAGCTTCCAACTCCGACTGCTACAATAGCACCAACAGCAACTATCGTGCCTACAGCAACTCTGGCACCCGTACCAAGTGACATTCTTACACAACCACCCCTACCTATTGAAGCCGAGCCGGGTAGCTCTCAGACGCTCATCTACGCTATACTAGGCACCATGGCGTTAGGAGCTGGAATACTTGTTATATTACTTGCACGAGGAAAGGCCCTATGAAAATTGGGGTAATTGGCTCTGGATTTACTGGACTTACTGCTGCCTATGAGTTAGGAAAAAGAGGACACACTGTTACGATATTTGAGAGAGATGAATTGCCAGGAGGACTTGCGGTAGGATATCAAGAAAAGGGCTGGAAATGGACGCTTGAAAAGCATTATCATCACTGGTTCACCAATGACCACTTCGTCCTAAATCTGGCAAAAGAAATTGGCCATAGAGTACATATTAAAACACCTAAATCATCCTTCTATGTTCATGGAGCCACCTATCAATTTGATTCGCCCAGAGCTATTCTTTCATTTCCCAAACTTGATCTCGTAAGCAAAATCCGAATGGCCGGAGTTTTTGCTTTTCTTTTTCGCTTTAATCCCTACTGGAAACCTCTTGAGGGGTTGCGGGTTGAAGCAGTGCTACCTAAGCTTATCGGCCAAAAAAGCTATGATATGCTCTGGAAACCCCAGCTGGTCAATAAAATGGGCGGGTATGCAAAGGATATTTCACTTGTTTGGTTTTGGGCGAGGATTAAGAAAAGAACAACGTCTCTCGCATATCCTGATGGGGGATTTCTTTCATTTGCACAAAACTTGGTAAAGGCGATTAAGAAAAATGGTGGCGATATCCACTTCCAGACACAGGTAACAAATCTCAATGAAAAAGAGGACTGCGTGAGCCTAATAGTTAAGAATACATCAGGATCAAAAGCCTACTCCTTTGATTATGTGATAGTTACCACGCCATCATTTCTTTTCTGTAAAATTGCTCCGGAACTTCCCCAGGAATATGTTAACTCTCTAATCCCACTCAAGGGGCTAAGCGCGTCAAATCTTGTATTGCGATTAAAAAAACCTTTCTTTGCTGACAATACATATTGGTTAAGTATTTGTGAGAATAATGCGCAAATTATGGCAATTATCGAGCACACTAATTTTATGGATAAAAAACACTACAACAATGAACACCTGCTCTATGTTGGCAACTACGCCTACACCGATGGGAAGCTTGACTGGGATAAGAAAAAAATCCTCTCAGAATATACACCGTTTCTAAAAAAGATTAATCCTACATTTAAAAATGAGATTATAGACTATGAATTTTTTACCGCACCATTTGCTCAACCAATTGTCCCCAGTAACTACTCACGGATCTTACCAAAAATGACTACCCCTTTCCAGCATGTATTCTTGGCTAACATAGAGCAGGTGTATCCATGGGATCGAGGCACCAACTATGCAGTAGAGCTTGGCATGAAAGTCTCAGGCATGATCCCACCAAGTACAACATCATGAAAATGCTTAAAAAGAAACACGTAATTGATAAAAGAACAAAATTGATTCTTGCCTGCATCCTCCTGATAGCAGCAGTGCTTCGTTTCTATAATGTTAATTGGGATAACGGCAATCTTTTTCATCCCGATGAACGAAACATAGCAAATGCTGTTTCTACAATTAACTTGTTCACCCAAATGGATCCTAAGTTCTATGCTTATGGCGGTTTTCTTATATATTTATATAAATTTACTGCAGAGATTCTTGTAGTAATCTTCAGCAATCCGAGTATTTCTCATGACTGGGGTTGGATAAATGTTATTGGTAGATCCTACTCGGCATTTTTCTCAGTACTGACCATCTTTCCAATCTATTTTCTTGGAGTTAAAGTATTTAGTAGAAATGCAGCACTGCTATCCTGTTTACTCTTTGCCCTTACGGTATCCTCAATTCAGACTGCGCACTTCTCCACCACGGAAAGTCTACTCACGCTGATAACCGTTCTCACAACATACCTTTCGCTTATCATTTTTGAAAAACCATCAAACAAACTTGCAATAATCACCGGGTTAATTCTTGGAATAGGTATTGCTACCAAAACAACAGGTATAGTATTTTTTCTCTCACCGATGATATCGCTCGGGATCATTTTTTATAAAGAAACTATTCCTCGATTCAAAACAATTTCATATCTCGTAATCATGGCCGCTTGTGCCTTTTTAATTTTCTCGATGTTCTCCCCCTTTACCTTTCTTAACTGGGTCAAGTTCCTTGAATCAATGCGGTATGAAAATGGAGTAGTTCTTGGTACCAACCAGGTTGTCTACACCCTACAGTTCTCTCATACAATACCCTATATTTTTCAAATCAAAAATCTTTTCTGGCAGCTCGGACTATTCGCAGGAATTGCATTAATCGGCACTGCTGTAACAATTTTCCAAAAGATAAAGGAGCGAAAAATAACATTCTTTATATTCCTCTCTTTTCCCCTTGTATACTTTTTATATATAGGATCATGGTACACGAAGTTCAATCGATATGTAGTTCCCCTATTACCATTCCTTATTCTCCTTGGCAGTAATCTGCTCATCTATCTCTTACTCCGATATAGGGTGGCAGGAAGGCTTCTCTTAACTCTCACCATTGGAGCAACTATACTCTGGGCGCTGGCGTTCTTCTCTATATATACTCAGAAACAGACAAGAATTGCTGCATCTGAGTGGATATATAAGCATGTTCCTGTGGGCAAATTTATTCTTAGCGAACATTGGGATGAAGGACTACCGATCCCACTCCCCCAAGGAAATCCTAGCTCATACAGACAGCTCTCGCTCGCCATCTATGAACCTGACAATGAGGAAAAAATAGATTACTATGCTAATAACCTCAGCGAGGCAGACTATGTAACGATAAATAGCAGAAGACTTTATGGAACACTTCTTTACTTACCAGAAAAATACCCAATCACAAAACGCTACTATGAATATCTCTTCTCAGGTAAATTAGGATATGAAAAGGTTGCAGAGTTTAGCTCATATCCTTCGTTTCTAGGAGTTACCATTCCCGATGATCTTAGCGAGGAAACATTTCAGGTCTATGATCACCCCAAAGCGCTAATTTTTAAAAACACTAAACATTTCACTTTTATAAGACTCCAACAAATTTTACAAAAATAACAATTTTGCTTGTCTTTTTAGGAAAAACAATAGTAGAATAGAACTTCATGCAGCAGAAAATCCTTATAACGGGCGGTGTAGGTTTTTTAGGTGTGCATTTAGCTCGTGCATTTCTAAAACGGGGCTGGGATGTCACTCTTTTTGATATTGCTTCCCTTGACGCCAAGGACCTCATCGGAAAAACTCATGTAATACGTGGAGATATCCGAAATAAAAAAAGCATAGAGAAGGCTATGATTGGCATGTCCTATGTTGTTCATGCTGCTGCTGCACTTCCTATAGTTCGAGCAAAAAAAAAGATATTTAGCACGAATGTTGATGGGACAAAAAATGTTCTTGAAGCTGCACATCGAGCATCGATAAGACGACTAGTATTCATCTCATCAACTGCCGTTTATGGAGTCCCTAAACACCTGCCCGAAACAGAGATTAGCCCGCTTGATCCGATTGGCTATTATGGGAAATCAAAAGTTCTAGGAGAAAAACTTTGCGAAGATTATATGCTAAACAATCTCTCGATAAATATTATCCGCCCAAAAACATTTCTCGGACCGGAACGACTTGGTGTTTTTGGATTATGGTTCGAGGCAATAAGTACGGGTCATCGAGTATTTATACTTGGAAATGGGAAAAATAAATATCAACTCCTGGCAGTGTCTGATGTTGTTGATGCTGTAAGCAAGGCGTTAACGAGCTCAGTTGAGAATCAAATTTTTAATATTGGAGCTAAGGAATACCAGACATGGCGAAAAGACCTCCAACATGTCATACGATTTGATAAGTCCAGCTCAAGGATAACGGGGCTGCCCGTTCGCCCTACACAAATTATCCTGACCATACTAGAGCTTCTTCAACTCTCACCTCTAGCTGCTTGGCACTATAAAACAATGCCTGTTCCTTCGTATGTTTCTACTGAAAAAGCTGAGAGATTACTTGGTTGGGAGGCAAAAAAATCTAATAAAGAACTTTTACTTGAGAGTTATTTATGGTACAAGAAAAATAGAAATAAAATTCAGAAAAATACAGGAGACACCCATCGTGTTGGCTGGAACTTCAAACTATTAAAAATAGTTTCACGCATATGAAAATAGGATTTGACCTTGATAAAATATTTATTGACTACCCCCCGATCATCCCCGATGCTCTTATTGATAAACTCTATAAAAAAAGGGCTGGCGGAACGCTTCTTTACCGTACGCCAACTCGCCCAGAGCAGATGGTCAGACAAATTTCACATCTCCCATTATTTCGTCCAGCAATTAAGGCTAACATAGCATTCCTTCGATCGCTATCAAAGAAAAATTATGAGCTCTATCTTATTTCAAGCAGATTCAATTTTTTAGAAAAACAAACCCTTATGAGGATGCACCAATTAGGGCTAGACCTTTTATTTGAAAAAATGTATTTCAATTTCGAAAATGCACAACCACACCTCTTTAAAGAAGAAATTTTAAAAAAACTTCAACTAGATCTTTATGTAGATGATGATATTCACCTCCTGAAGTATATCGCAGTTAATAATAAAAAAACTAAGTTTTTCTGGTTGCATGCAGGCCCCACTAACGTTCATCTTCCACAGAATATAACACAACTTACCCACCTACCCGACATGTTGTTTTCATAAATGATAAATGATTTATTCATAAGTTTTCAGTGGTGGCTAGCACTTTTTCTGCTTGGCTTATGGTTTTATCCATTAACACGCTCAGTATTCTCAGTCTTTATTGACAAGGGCTATATCTCTAGTAAGGTAATTGGGATTCTTATGCTTTCATACCTTACTTTAGTTACTGGCACAGCGCACATCCTCCCCTTCACTTTTAACAGCCTCCTACTACTATTAGCTTTTATCTCCATTGTTTTTTTTATTTTTAAAAACTCCCTTACACCGATCATTATGCTATCGTTTTACACAAGCAACTGGAAATGGATTCTTATTGAGGAAGCGCTTTTTCTTATTGTCCTTACTTTCTGGACATACATCAGATCCTTCGCTCCAGATATAAACGGTCTTGAGAAATTCATGGATTTTGGTTTTGTTAATTCAATTCTGCGTAGTACTTATTTCCCCCCAAAAGACATGTGGCTGTCTCCTTTTGCAATTAATTATTACTATTTTGGACACCTCATTACTGCCGTATTAACAAAATTATCACTTCTTCAATCTAGCTACACATATAACCTAATGATAGCAACCATTGCTGGATTAACATTTGTCCAAAGCTTCTCGCTTGCAATAAACCTGTACTCTACAATATCTAAGAAAATAAGCCTTTTAAGACTTCTCTGTGTCGGACTATTAACAGCAATCATTATTACATTTGCAGGAAATCTTCACACCTTATACGCCTTTTTTAAACCATACCAAAATGAACATCCTGTTCCGCTATGGGAGCTTGCCTTTGCTCCGAGCAGCTTTCCTAACAACTATTGGTACCCAAACGCTACGCGTTATATTTATAATACAATTCATGAATTTCCCATCTACTCATGGACAGTCTCTGATCTACATGGACATGTCACCGACATACCCTTTGTGCTACTTACCCTTACTTTTCTATTTACAATACTCGCTAAAGGACCAAATAAAACAATTAGGGGTCACGATAAAAAATACTTCTTCCAACGGATTTATTCCTTTACTGACCGATTCCCCATTAAACTTCCTGATTTGATTATATGTAGCTTATTACTGGCAGTAATGTATATGACTAATGCATGGGATGGGCTTATCTATTTACTATTAATAATTTTTATTATTATTTATTTTGAACTTATATTGTTAAAAACCAAAAAGGGAAGTCTGACAAAAAAAAGCGCTTTGGCACTTAAAAAGGCAGTGTTTCCAATTCTTATTACCGTTGGAGGGTTTGTTATTTTTTCTTTACCGTTTTCGATCTTTTTTAAACCGTTCGTCTCTGGAATAGGGGTACTCTGTGCTCCAGCCATCCTTACTAACATTAGGCACATCGGTCCACTCCTTTTTGAACCAGATCATTGTCAAAAATCACCGTGGTGGCAATTAATAATACTGTATGGATTTTTCTATTTTTTTATATCTATCTTTTTAGTATTTTTATCCAGAGCAAAAAAAATACTGCCTTCAGATATATTTGTATCTATCCTCATCGGCCTTTCAACCCTTCTGATCATCATTCCTGAATTTATCTACGCTAAAGATATCTATCCTGCACATTTTCGCGCAAACACTATGTTCAAGCTTGTCTTTCAATCATTCATAATGCTTTCAATTGCCACGGGTTATATTATCAGCAGAATGTCATTACTTCTCAAGTTAAAGCAAACAATCACGTCTAAAATTATATATATACTCTTCTTCGTAATTACCCTTATGCTAGTCACGCTTGTTCTTATCTTTCCTTATTTTTCAATTACTTCTTACTATGGCACGCTCCAAAGCTATAAAGGACTTGATGGTACAGCATACCTGAAAACAAAGTATAACTCAGACTACCAAGGAATCCTTTGGCTTAATAAGAATATCAGTGGCCAAGCAGTTATACTTGAAGCACAGGGAGACTCCTACACAGATTACGCGCGCATATCATCAAATACAGGCCTTCCTACTGTCCTCGGTTGGACAGTGCACGAATGGCTCTGGCGAGGAACATACGATATTCCAGCGCCCAGAATAGATGAGATTAAGCAGATGTATGAATCATCAGATGCTACTAAACTGAAGGGGTTATTGAAAAAATACCGTGTTGAGTATGTTTTCATTGGAGAGCTTGAGCGGCAAAAATATACCATTAACGAGAACGGATTTACTACTTTAGGAAAAGTTGTCTTTCAAAAAGATAAAACAAAGATCTATAAACTAACTCATTAATTTTACTTTGTTGGAGCAGATATAGCTGGACAGCCCATTCCCTCCACAAGACACCTTACATATTCCTGAATATCTTCATAGTTATTTGCCCCCGCTTTAGGAACCAAAACCCAGGCTCCTCCATATTGATCAAATGAAACCGGGGGGTTTATGAGGAGTTCTGGCCTATCCTCTTGTTCACTGCCAGTGTCGATTACATAATTTTTTGTTGACGCACCTCTCATTTTTTGAGCAAGCTTTACGAAATCATCATATTCATCCTTTTTAATATCAGTATCTATGCTAGATTGAAAGGTATCAAAAAGACTTAGTAACGTCAGTGGATTTAAGAGTGTTCCAGCAGAGAAAACCTTCTCCTTAAAGGCGGTGACAATCTTCTCTTGTCTTTTTGATCTAGAGAAATCTGATCCTTCAGGACCAAGCGCATGTCGTGAGCGTACATATTTGAGCGCAGTAATCCCATCCATATGGGTACTTCCGCTGTCAAAATGCAAGTGTTCAAAACGACAGGGGAAGAATTCTGAGTCCTGAGCACTACCTGTAGCAATTTGGGCAGACAGACTCGCAACCGCCTCCTCCTCAAAGCCACAGAGCTCATCTTCTTTACCTGCAATCGGATAGGCAAAGTCATCAAATGTTCTTTCAACGTCAACATCCAGTCCGCCCATATAATCTACTGCCTTAATAAATCCATTAAAATCTATCCTAAAGCCATAATCAATTTTTTGACCCAAAACTTTTGCGACCACTGCCTTAGTCAGAACAAGTCCCTTATCATCCTCCTGACCGTCTGCGTATGCTTTGTTAATTTTTGAGTTGAGCGTTGGGATATAGAGATCACGAGGAAGAGTTATCATAGTAACTTTTTTCTGCTTAGGATCAATGCTCGCAAATATTATTGTATCTGTAAGGTTTGGGCCATCGTGTGCCCCACCACCAATACCTAGGAGGAGGATGTTGACGCGCTGGTCTCCTGTGGTCTTGAGTTCAATATTCCTATTAAAGGCAAACTGATATGCAACGGGCGCATAGCTTACGAGTGTCAAAAGAATTCTTACAATAAAGAATGAGACTATTACACCCCCAAGAAGAAGTGCGATCGTACGAATGGATTTTTTTTTACGTCTGGGCATAGAGATCAAGATAGTATAGCAAACTTACGCCTGTTGTATAATCTGTGAAAATATAACTGGGTCAAGACTCGCTCCTCCAACCAAAACTCCGTCAATTGAAGGCTGTGACGTGTATGAATGAACATTTTTTTCAGTTATACTGCCACCATAAAGCACATAATGAATTCCTTTTTCTCTTTTAAAATAGGAAGCAACATCCTGTGCTAATTCAACCGTTGCAGGATGACCACTACCTATTGCATCAATGGGTTCATACGCAATTATCCGCACATCTTCGGGCACCATGGTTACTTTCCCTTGGACGCAAAAAATTGGCTCTAAGCCAAACGACCTAGCTGCTCTGACTTTCAGACCAAGCAACTCATCATTTTCTCTAAAGTCTTCCCGGCGCTCACTGTGTCCTATAATCACGTACTGTACGAACTCAGAGAGCTGCTCTGCTGACTCCTCTCCCGTATGAGGGCCCTTGCCAAATGGAGAGACATCTTGTGCTCCCAAAACTATCGGTAATCCATGTGAAACCTGAGAGAGCGTACGCGACATCTCAGAAAGCAATGTGGATGATGGGCATAAAATAATTTGATTAGCGCTATCCTTTTTCAATCGGAACACCCCCTCATTACCTAAAAATGAGATCATAAATGAATGAGCCTCAGCAATAGTTTTATTTGACTTCCAATTAGCAACGAGAAAAAGTTTTTTCATTTGTAATAACTATTTGTAATTATAGACTAAAGGAGTATACAATTGACGTTGATGTTCTGCTACTGAGAACCCTCTCAGGCTCCTGGCAGACTCTCCCATGATAACCTATGGATCAATCACTTCTCAATGATCTAAACAAAGAGCAGCAGGCGGCAGTACTTCAGGCCCAGGGGCCCATGATTATTCTTGCAGGGGCAGGATCGGGCAAAACACGAGTCCTTACCTATAAGGTCATGTATCTGATGTTGGAAAAAAACGTAGCACCTGAAGAGATATTAATGGTCACTTTTACCAATAAAGCTTCTCAGGAGATGAAAGAGCGTATTCAAAAATTCTTCGTGGCACTTGGTGACAACTCTCCAGCCGGGCAACCGGTCGTTGCGACTTTTCACTCGCTGTGTGCGCGAATTATGAGAAAGGAGGGTGGAAAAATTGGGATTTCGAATCGATTCGTTATATATGATACTAATGACCAGCTGGATGTTATAAAAATCGCCATGGGTAGACTTTCGATCTCTCCTAAGGACTTCAAACCATCCTCAATTTTAGCCACTATATCACAGGCAAAAAATGAACTTGTGTATGCAGACGATTACAGTAGCTTTGCTCGCGGCCACTTCCAACAAACTGTTGCCAAGCTGTACCCTCTGTATCAAAAAATACTAAAGGAAAATGATGCTCTTGATTTTGACGATTTAATTCTCCAAACTGTTAGCATCTTTAGACAAAACCCCGACGTATTACAGAAATACCAGGATCATTTTCGCTATATCCTCATTGATGAATACCAGGATACCAATCGGGCTCAATACGTTCTAAGCAGGCTTCTCTCAGAGAAATCTAAAAATATATGCGTAGTGGGTGATTTCTCCCAAAGTATCTATAGCTGGAGGGGGGCTGACTATCGCAATCTCATAAAATTCACTACTGATTTTCCAGGTACTAAAACCTTCTCACTCTCACAGAACTACCGTTCGACCCAAAAAATACTTGATGGCGCCTCAGCAATTATAGCAAAAAACACCTCGCATCCCATTTTAAAACTTTGGACAGAGAATCCAAGCGGTGATCCAATTGAAATTTATGAGGCAGTTAACGAGCAGGACGAGGCTGATTATATCATCAGAACAATCGTTACTAATGGAATAAGCAAGCTAAGCTCAGTCGCTGTTCTTTATCGTACCAATGCCCAATCCCGCGTAGTAGAAGAAGCTTTTCTTCATCATGGTATCCCCTATACATTAATTGGAGGGACACGATTCTATGAACGAAAGGAGGTAAAGGATGTTCTTTCATATCTGCGACATATCGCTAATCCCAAGGAGACTATCTCGCTTAAGCGTCTTGAGAAACTTGGGAAGGGAAGATTACAAAAATTTATAGATTATCTTGAGATGAACTCGGCAAATGAGCAGATACCAACGATTGAATTATTGGATAGTGTCCTTGAAGCGACAAAATACTTGGAGATTTATGATGAACACGATGAGGAGGATCGTGCTCGACTTGAAAATATTAAGGAGCTACGCTCTGTTGCAATAGCATTCCCTGATATCACTGAATTTTTAGAGAATGTTGCGCTTGTTGAACAAGAATACAACTCGCAATCAAAAGATACGAACATAAAAAATACCATTACGCTGATGACGCTTCATGCTGCAAAAGGACTTGAGTTCGCTATGGTATTTATGATTGGAATGGAGGAAGGACTTTTCCCACATTCACGAGCGCTTATGGACAAAGGGGAGCTCGAAGAAGAACGTCGACTTTGCTATGTTGGGATGACTAGGGCAAAAGAACAGCTATTTCTTACTCATGCGAGAAAACGCCTATTTTTTGGTCAAAAAGCCATGAATACTATCTCACGCTTTCTAATTGAGCTACCTGAGGATGTACTTGAGCAAAAGACCCCCACAAGAAATGAATCATTAGATTATTTCTAATTCCCTTGCCACACCACTCCTCTTCGAATTTCTCATTATTTATTATAAATTCGAAGCTGCGGATATCATACATTATTTGTAAACCTGAGTATAAGGAGTATATACTGCTACAATAAAGATGTACTATGAAATACACGATTATTGATACTGCTATTTCAACTCAGTATAACAAAACAGTTACTCACCCTCTTCAGTCATATGAGTGGGGAGAATTTCGCAAGGCTACTGGCCAAAAAGTAATCCGCATTGGGTTCTATGAAGAAGAAAAGCTCACCAGAGCATTCACCATGACTCTTCATTCAATACCTAAAACAAAGTGGTTCGTTGGCTACCTCCCAAAAACACAACTCCCAACAGCTGCCCAAGTTGAGGCAATCAGAGAGATTGGTAAAAAACAGGACTGTATCTTTGTACAAGTTGAACCCAATGAACCACACTCTGAGCCTGCAAATAACATACTACTTTCATTGGGATTAAGGAGGGCAGCACGCCCATTATTTACCCGCTTTACCTTCATTCTTGATCTGAGCAAATCAGAAGATGAGCTACTCACAAACCTTCATCCAAAAACTCGCTACAACATCAGGGTCGCTCAAAGACACAATGTATCCATTTCTGAGCGAAACACTGACGATGCATTCAGCACCTATCTTCGGATCATGGGGGAAACAACGAAAAGACAACGATTCTTTGCTCATTCAGAAACCTATCACAAAATCCAATGGGAGACTCTTACACATGAAGCAAAATCGCCATACAATCAATTATCATCACACTTATTAGTCGCAAACTATAATATGAAAACGCTTGCAGCTTGGCTTCTTTTTGTATTTCGAGATACTCTTTACTATCCTTACGGCGCCTCAAGTAGTGAGCACAGAGAAACTATGGCCTCAAGTCTGATGATGTGGGAAGTAATAAAATTTGGAAAAGCATTAGGACTTAAGTGGTTTGATATGTGGGGGGCGCTAGGCATAGATCCTGATCAGCATGATCCCTGGTATGGATTTCATAAATTTAAACAAGGCTTTCGACCAGAACATCGAGAGTTTGTAGGCAGCTACGATCTAGTGCTCAATCCCGCTCTGTATAGGATTTATGTCATGGTAGACAAAATTCGTTGGCTGCTTCTAAAGGTTCGTCCCTAACCACACCTATGTTGCTAGAGAGAATAGTCACACATATCACAAGGCTTAATGTGTTTTATATAGCAACTCTTTTATTTGTCGCTGCATTTTTTTGCTATACCAATACACTAGGGAACCAACTTTTCTTCGATGATGAACAATTTATTTATAATAATGAGTCTGTTAAAACATTTGATATAACTGAAATTTTCAGCAGAAGCCTCGTGTCCGGTGGTGGAAAACTGAGCAACTACTACCGACCCATTCTCTTCACGGGATTTGCTGTGGAATATCGCGTGTTTGGCGATAGTGGATTTATCTACCACCTTAATAGCATCTTAATTCACTTTTTGGGTGGACTCCTACTTTACTTAATTATTAAAAAGATATTCAAGAATAATCTCCTAGCATTACTAACATCGATGCTATTTACCATTCATCCAATTCAAACTGAAGCAGTCTCATATGCATCTGGCAGGGGGGATCCTTTATCATTCGCGCTCGTCATGCTTGTCATTTTTCTTTCTCTATCAAATCATAAAAAATACCTTGTTATCTCGCTAATTTCTATGATTTTTGCTTTTTTATCTAAAGAACTTGCGATCATTACACCTGGATTTATTTTTCTTGCCCATTTATTTCAAGAGCAATCATTCTCTAAATCGACCATTAAAAAATGTGTCATCCTTACTGCTCCATTTTTGATAATTTCAATATTTTATTTTTTACTGAGAATTAGTATTTTAAATTTTTCAAATACATTAAATTTTTATAACGGGACAAATATTTATACTGATAGCCTATTTGTCAGAATCAATACTTTCTTTGATCTGATCCCAACATATATTCAGCTACTTATTTTTCCTAAAGATCTATTTATGGAAAGAGATTCGGGCATTACGATTCAAACGTTTATAACTTTTCAATCCGCAGCCTCTTTATTTCTTCTAGTAGGAGCTGGTACTTTTGCATACATAAAAAGAAAGACATC
>Ga0105047_10000190_pt1 | contig 93438 bp, 80 predicted proteins | sample MAT04_FD_78384 | JGI IMG/M metagenome (GOLD analysis project Ga0105047, IMG submission 78384) | Freshwater microbial communities from Lake Fryxell liftoff mats and glacier meltwater in Antarctica - MAT-04 (megahit assembly) | ecosystem: Environmental > Aquatic > Freshwater > Ice > Liftoff... | reverse complement strand
TCCGCTACGCTCCGGCAGCCGCCAGGCTGCGCCCTTCCCACCGACCCCATCACCCCCAACCCAAAACCCGAAAACCACGAAAAACTCTCATAGCGAGTGGATCAAAAACCGGGGGCAGGCCACCGGCCGAATCCTGAAAAGTAAGGGTGAACTGAATGATGTCCGCGTTTCCATTGGCCGCAGGCGTGCCCTTGAGCACGTTTTGACTATCCACCGGTAGTGGATTAAAACTCCAAGCGACTTTGGAATCCAACAAATCCACGAATGCGTAGCCGGTGCCATTGATATCATCCGGCGCTGTTCCACCGTCACCACATTGACCGGGCACGGGACTCCATGTGCAACTAATGCGGACCTGCGCGGTCACTTCGTCCGCAGAGGTGTTCGTCAGGATCCAAGTGCCATCGACCCCGGAGCCCGGGCCTACCAAGAGAACGTTGGAATCAGCACATTCCGCGGTCGCCGAGGCTCCGGGTTTTATTTTGTAATTCACACCGTTCACCTTTTCCTCTTCCTGCACCTGAACGACGATGCGTGCGGTGAATTTCGGTGACAGGCGCTGGTCCTGCCCCGGCTCCGGCCAAGTTGCCGACGGCTTCGAGGGCTTGAGCGTCAGATTGCCATCCAGGTTCTGGGGTGTGTCGGCCCAGAGAGCCAACCCCGAGGTTCCCACCAGCCAAAGGGCGAGGAGCTTGGGAAAGCTTCGCAAAAAACAGGGTCGCACGCTGGGTGTCATCGCTTTCATTTTCCGATTCTTCGGAGATAGAGGCCCCGGCTGCTGACGGCAAAGTTCGCCGCCTTCCGCCAGCGCTCGGGCGTCGAGAGACGAAGATCCTCGTAGTAGGTTTCAGTCATAATTTTCAGGTCTTTTGCAATGTTGCCGGTCGCCTCACTCTGAGCGACTTGATCCAGAGTCGCGAGCATGCGCCGCGCAGTTTCCACATCTCCCTGGCCAAATTGGGCGAGGCAAAAGCGGTTGAAACGAATGCCGGCGGTCAGTTCGGCCTGGGGATGCCGCTGCCACCATTCGTCATAAAGGCGCGCGGCCCCGGCCATGTCCGCTGCGGAGTAAAGCGCATTGGCGCGCTGGTCGAGGAGGCTTGTCCGCTGACCGAGCGGCAAGAATTCATCGGCCAGGATGCGATCCGCCATGGCCAGGCATTGAGCCCGAAGCGCTTCCTCTTCCCCTAACTCACCGGGCGGATGCAGGAGGAGATAATTGGCGGCGAAATTTCCCTTCTGAAAGGCCCAGCCCGGCCGTTCCTCCGGCGTCTCCAGCAGTTTGGCAAAGCGCATTTCGACCCAGGTGATGAATTCCAAAGCTGCGCCCGGATCGTCTTTGCAGATATTGGTGAAATACGACCGGCACAACTGGAATCCAAAGCTATCGGGCGAGGAAACAAACGATTTGCTTTTCAGCACCTCCAACCATTGAGCCAAGCCCGCCCGCCGGGCTTCGAGCGAGGTCCATTCATAGGATAAACTTCTGGCAAAAGAACCGCACACCGCCGCCGTCCACATCGTGTATTCCATGGCCCCGTCAGTCTCTGGTTTCCACGGCATGGCTTGTTCTCGCAGGATGCGAGCGCGCTGCCGCAAGTCTTCCGGGGAAAGCGACTCGCTGGTGCGGCCCAACTGTTGGGTTTCGAAAAATAGTTTCCCCACCATCGAATCTTTGGTCGGCATCTGGCCCTTGACTGCGCCAGACCAAAGCATCAGGGCAAAACCGACGAAAAATGCGCCCGGCCATGTTTTTTGTATTTTCATCTCGGTCACTGGGTGACTCCCTGCCGGCATTCTTCCAGATAACGCACGATTGGCGGATGCTGCGCCTTGGCCGGGTAGGCCGCGATCAGCGCCTCGAAAGCCGCGACTCCGGAAGGCCAGTCCTTTTTCGCCCAAAACAGCCAAGCCCGGCTGTAGAGCGCCTGCTCGTGGCGAAAACTTCCCTTGGGAAAGGTGCGGGCGATCTGGACGCACAGTTCGGCAGCTTGCTTCCACTGATTCTTCGGACCGGAAAGCAGTTGGACCATGTGCCACTGGCATTCGCCCACCCATTCGCCTGTGGGTGGTCCAGCAGCGATGACTTCGCGCCAAAGTTGTTCCGCCCGCTCGATTTTCGCAACGTCGCCGCCATCGTAAAGACACCAGCCCAAACGGGTTTTGGCCTCGGCCACATGTGGCGACTGCGGGAATTTCTTGAGAAAGGTGGTGTAGAGTTGCACCGCCAGATCTTCTTTCTGGTCCTTGATTAGCGACTGGGCCGAGAGCAGCACTGTCGCCGGATCACTCGAGGCATTTTGCATGGCCCAGGCGATCATCAGGTGATTGGCCGCTTCAATAGGCAATTTCTTTTCCACGCGACTGAAGGTCGCGATGGCTTCCGTATATTTGCCTGCGGCAAAGGCCGTTTCGGCACGCCTCACCAGCCAGCGGACGGTGGCGGGATGCTCGGGGAAATTCGTGAAAAGCCGGCCGGCAAGTTCACTGGCCCGAACGGTATTGCCCTTGGCTTCAAAGTGCAGAATCAACTGCTCCAAGGCCTCGGCTTGCGCGGGCAGGCCATTGGCCTGCGCCACCACCCGTTCCAGGGTGCGCAGCCCCAAATCATCGCGCTTGAGATGCAAGGCGCATGTTCCTTGGAGAACCAAGGCTTCCGGCAGATGGTTGTCGGCTGGATTCTTTGCCACCCAAATACTAAGGGCATCGAACGCCTTCTCCCCTCGATTCGCCCGCAAATCCTTTCTGGCCGCTTCGATGACTTTCACCGCAGGCACCTCCGGTGGAGCCGCTGCCAAAATTCCTTTTAAACAAAAGCAAGCGAACGCCGCCAATATGACGGCGGGGGCTTCGCGGCGCTTGCTCCGGGCATTTATGGTCCATCCGTTTTCCATCGACAATGACCCACGGCACGCCCCCCCCTTGGTCAATTCATTTTTTCAAAAATGCGGGACTCCACCTGAACAGATGAATTTGGTCGGCTCACCATCTCAAAATGTCTCGCCCCGGCAGGCTACGGAACCGGGAACTGCCGGGAGGGACGGGCCGGAGTATGTTTTCGGGGCAAAACTGAGGCTCAGCTTCCGCCCGCCGGCTTCGCGGGAGTCGCCGGGGTGGCGGACGCCTCTTCGCGGCTGCGGGTCGCAGCGTCGTAGATGACGCGGGTGGCCTGGTAGTCGGCATCAAGCGCGGGATGGGTTCCGGGAGGCCGCGCCGGGCAGCCCATGCGGTGATCTTGCCTATCGACGATGAGCCCGGTGGTGGCGGCCAAAGCGCGCTGGCCGGTCTTGTTGCCACTGTCGCCGCGAGCGGCGGCTTCGGCTTCGGTGTCGAGGTTTTCGATGAGGGCAATGCTGTCGATGAGTTCGCCGGTGGCGAGGGTGCTGGCGGTCGCGGCGACCACGGGGGCCTGGGCGACGAAGGTGCCGACGCTGCGGCCCATGTTGAGTTTGGCTTGTTCGCGTCTGTCCATAGGAGGTGTGTTTGGGCGTTGCCAAGCGTTAATCTTGCGCCGGCGTCGGCAGCTCTCGCCTGGATGTGGGTTTTCGCCGAACCGTGGACGGTTGGTCTTGCTCCATTCCCGGAGCCAGTCCACCGACTTGTTGGCTTTCTTCCGGGCTGCCGTGGCGCGACTCCTTACGCGACGATCTCAAATCCTCTCACACCCACAAACACCGGAATCGGAATCGCGGTCGCGTTCCTGATGTGGCTTTTCAATTCGCTCTCGGCGATGGCTTCGAGAAAACCATCGACCTCTTCGCGCTCGCCGCTGCATTGCAATTCCACGCGCCCATCGGGCAGATTGCGCACCCAGCCGACGACGTCGTAGCCGCGCGCCATCTGTTTGCAGGTGAAGCGGAAGCCGACGTCCTGGACACGCCCTTCGTAAAAGACCTGGCGGGCGATCATGCCGGCAGTTCGACGGAGCGAAGATGCGCGGCGGCGACCTCGGGCCAGACGCTATTGAGCCAGCAGCCGGTGGCCAGCTCCACGCCGCCGCGGTAGTAGAGCCGCGGGAGGATTTCGATATGCCAGCGGAAGTCGCGCTCGATGGTCGTCCAGTGATCGGAGCGCGCGGTGCGCGTGGGCGCGGTGAAGAGCATGAGATTGTACGGCGCGTGGTCGAGGGCACGGTTGAGTTTGCCGAGCGCGATCTTCAACACGTCGGCGAGCTGGGCGGTTTCCTGTCCGCTCAGTCCGTGGAAGTCGGGGCACTGGCGCTTCGGATACACCGCCAGTTCGAAGGGCGCACGCGACGCGTACGGGCAGAAAACGCTGAAGCCGTTGTTTTCGTAAACGAGTCGCGTGCCGGTGCGCACTTCCTCGGTCAATATGTCCTCGAAGATCGAGCGTTTTCGCGCGTCGTAGAAGGTGCGGGCTGTTTGTAACTTGCGCTGGAGCAGCGGATTGATCGCGGCCATCGCGAGGAGCTGGCTGACGCTGTGCTGCACCCGCTCGCCCGCCGGTGCTCCGACGCTTTTGACGACGGTGAACGAGCGCAGGCGCGGGTCGCGCATCAGGTCGAGCATCCGCACTTTCCAGGCGGTGATGACCTGTTCGATTTGCACCAAGGACAGCTCCTCGAAAGCTTTGGCCCCGGGGTCTTCGATGATGACTTCGTGCGCGCCGACGCCATCCATCCGGTCGTAGAATCCGTCGCTATGCCGGTCGGCGTCACCCTCGACGCGGAGGATCGGGGCGCGATTCGGCACGACGCGCACCTGCCACTCTGGGCTAGCCGCGGTGTGGAGCGCCTGCGGGGCGAAACGCTCGGCTCCGACGACGAATGGGCTGTCCTTTCGCGGTTCGTGGCGCACGGAACCGAAGGCGGGCGGGATCGGCCGGGCCGCGGAAAAAATGGTCCACGCCTGAGTCAGCGGGTCGAGGCGCATTTCGGTTTTGTCCATCGGCTGGAATTACACGGTTTCGCGCCCCGGCTGCCAAGCGAATCGTCCTCAGCGCAGCGCGCGGAGCGCGTCCGCCCATTCCGCGTTCTTCGCATCGATGACGATGACCTCATGCGCCTCCGTCTGGTGGAGGCGGATGGCGCGCGGGGCATCGGCTTCGTAACTGCGTTCGGTCACGCGGGCGTTGACCGGCTGGTGACGTTTTTCGAGGAGCTGCTTTTCTGCGGCAAAAAACTCTGCGGCATCCTCGGCACTGGCCCAGACGGTTTTCCAAACGAGCGCGTCGCCGCCGGTAAAATAGAAGTAGCGGTCGCCTCGCCAGCCGGCCGCGGCGCGCTCGCCGGTCGTGGCGTCGAGCCATTCCGCGAAGAGAATGCGCAGGCCCATTTCGCCGACCACGTTGTCGCCGACCGGGGCCTCGCCTTTCACCTTCGTCTCCGGCCACTCGATGACGATCGGCTCCTCGCGCGGATTCGCGGTGTACTTTTCCGGGTGCAGGATCTGCGCGGTGGAAGTCGGTGGATTCGCGTAGGCCTTCGACACCGCTTCATAGCCGCCTTGAAAAAACAGCGCGGAACAAAATTCCTGCCCGCGAAGATAGGGGAAAACGAGCATCTCGCGGAGAAAACGCGGCGCCATCTCGAGCTGCTTCATGTTCTGCGTGAAGCTCGCGATCATGCTGTCCTTGAACATCTGCTTGGACATGTTTTTGAGCATGAACTCGCTCATGACCAGCGTGGCGTCGCCTTCGACCAGCGCGCTCGCGGCGGCGGCGCGGTCGTCATTGGTCTTGATCTCCAGCGGGAGTTTTTTCAGACCGAAATGCTGATCCTGCAAGGCATGCGTGAGTTCGTGGGCAAGGACGACGCGGTTCTGCGCGTTGTCGAGCGTGGCGTCCTCATACATCACGAGGTGATGCTTGTGCTGGTCGTAAAAGGCCGCGACCTGCTCGCCGAGCAGTTCGATGTATTTTTCGCGCAGCGGATACTTCGGCGGCAGCAGGCCGATGGCGGCCATGGCGTCGGTCATGTCGCGAAATTCCTGCTCGGAAAAAACCTCGGCCAGTTTGCCGGCGATGGTCTGTTTGATCTCCTTGCGGTTGAGCACCTGGTAATCGACTGGCTGTTTGAATTCGAGCCCGCGCAATTGCTCGACCTGTTTCTCGATGACCGCCCGCTGGGTTTTGTTGGCCGCGAGCGCCTTTTCCTTTTCATGCCGCGCGAGGATTTCGCGCAGCCGATCATTCTCCTCCGCGAGCGCCTGCGCCGCCGGTGGGGAAAACGTCTTGGGCTTCGCTTCCGCCGAGGATTTCGTGGCTTCGAGGACGCTGACCGCCTGCCCCAGCCGCATGTTCTCTTCGACGAGCAATTGGAACCGCCGCTGGGCCAGCGGATCTTTCTTTTCGCAGCCCACCACGAGCAGACCGGCGAGCAGGGGCAGTAGCCACAGACGGGAACGGGAGGAGAAAGTCATGCGGGTCGGGAAGCTAGAGGCACGCCAGCGGGCTGGCAACCACGGGCACCACTCCCGCCTTGTTTCCGGCGGCCGCGTCGGCGATAGATCGGGCGTGGAAAAAAAAGTCTCCGCCGCCTGCACGCCGTCGCCGAAAAGCTGAAAGCGCTCCCGCACCTCGACGAAGCGGAAAGACTGCTTTACGCGCGCCAGTTGCTAGCGACGCCGGACGAGCGGTGGACGATGCACGAAAACTACCTGCGCTCGCTGAACTTATTCAGCTACTTCGAGCGGAGAAAATCCGCTTCATGGTCGCAGGAATGAGCAGCGCCATCCTGCAAGGCGTACCGGCTTCCACGCTCGATACGGACCTTTGGATCGGCCTGCCGGAGCGGCAATCCATTCGGCTCATCAATCTCAGTCTCTCCCTCGGTGCGGAGTTGGTGCGGAGCACGGTGGTGGCGCTGCGCGACGGGTCGTTGATCAATTTTCTCCACCGCGTCGATGGACTGGCATCGTTTGCCACGGAGTGGCGGCGGGCGGCCGTGGTGCAGCTGCACGGCTTTGAGGTGAAGCTCGTTCCGCTCGAACGCATCATTCGCAGCAAGGAATACCTGATGCGTCCGAAGGATGAAGCGCATCTCCCGCTCCTTCGGGACATCCTCGCCAGCCGCAAAATTAGCGGCCTCAAAAAATAGGCTTCGCTTTCGCTAAGCCGGCAGCGGCTCGGCCGGGTGGTCGGAGCTTTTGGGCGGCTTCGGATTCGCGTCGTTCTTCTCGACCAGCGGGCTGCGCCAGAAGCGGAGCGGCAGGCTGCCGAGGAGCATGATGAAGAGCTGGCTGCCGACGAAGGCCATGAGCCAAAGGAAGGCGGCGTCCATAAAGCCGTAGCTGTGCAGGCCGATGCCGAGCATGTTCACCCCGAACCATGACCACGCGGTGACGACGTTGCCGAAGACGGCGAGGTTCATCAGGCCGCGTTCCTTCACCAGGCCGCCCCAGCGGGCGTGCAGGATGAGTGCATTCCAGAGGACGATGATCAGCGCGCCGTTTTCCTTCGGGTCCCAGCCCCAGAACCGGCCCCAGCTTTGATCCGCCCAGATGCCGCCGAGCACGGTGCCGACAAAGCTGAAGAGCGTGGCGAAGCAGACGATGCCATAGACCATCCGCGTCAGGCTCTTCGCGGTGTCGCGGTCGAGCGAGCGGGTGAAGACGCCGCGCACAATGTAGAGGATCGCGAGGAAGCCGGCGACGAAGGTGGCGGAGTAGCCGAGCGTGATGACCACGACGTGCGTCGCCAGCCAGAAGTTGGTATCGAGCACGGCGCGCATCATTTCCATGGTATCGCCGCCGAGCGCGAGATTGTGGGCGATGATGAGCGTGACAAAGCCGATCGCCGAGGCGACGGCGAGGCCGATGCCGTTGCGATGGAACCGCTCCAAAACCAGGCCGAGCAAGACGGAGCCCCAGCCGATGAAGATCGCCGAGGAATAGAGGTTCGTGACCGGCGGGCGGCCTTCGAGGACCATGCGGAAGATCAGGCCTGCGGTGTGGATGACGGCCGCGAGGCAGATGAGCCAGAAGGCGCCGCGCCGCCAGATGTCGGAGAAATTGAACCAGTAGGCGAGGACGAGCAGGAACGCGGTGATGTAGATGTACATCGTGCGCTTGAAGGCGAGCATGCGGTTGAAGAGGTATTCGCGTTCGCCCTTCTTCACCTCGGCGCTGAAGCCCTTCGCTTCGAGATGCCGCACGTAGTCGGCGATGGTTTCGTTGAAGCGCGCGACATCGCCGGTGCGATACGCGGTGGCCATCGTGGCGTAGAGCCGCACGGATTCCTGCAGCGGACCGCCGCGCGCCACTTCCATCAGCGCCTGGCCGGTGCGCTCCCATTGCGTGGGATCTTCGTGATGCGGCGGCACGACGAGCGGCGGCTCCATCTGGTTCATCACGTCGTATTTCTCGACGTGGCGAAGGAGCCGGTTGAGCGCTTCTTCGTCATGTTTCTGGCCCGCCTGCTGCGCGATGGCCGCGTCGCGGCCGGGCTTGATCGCGGCGAGGTAATCGTCGAGTTCCTTGGCGAAATCCTCCGCGTTCTGGGGCTGGATCGTGTTCTTCAGCCGCATGTAGAGGAAGAACGAGTTCTGAAGCTGAAGGACTGCACGGTCAAAGGAGGAGCGGTGCGTGGTGTCGAGTTTGCTCGCGCGCTGCGCCTCGGTGCGCATCGTCTCCACGGAGTCCTTGAGCTCATCGAAGCTGTAATAATGGAGGCCGCTTTTCTCGACGCCCTTGCCTTCGAGCTTGAGCAGCGCGACGAGGTCCGGGTGATTGGCGGCGAAGATGTAACGATGGTCGGCTTGATCCGGCGCGGTCATCACTTCGAGCAGCCAGGCCGCGGGCTTCAGCTTTTTCGGGTGTTTGGAAAATTGATACCAGTTCCGCTCGCTGAGCTGGCCTTTGCCGCTGAGCGCGGACCATTCGCCCCAGGAGCCATCGGCGGCGTTGCCTTCGAGCGGCACGTCCATGGTGTTGCGAATTTGCAGCAGCGAATTGCGGCCGAGCGAATCCATCGGCTGCACGCGCCCGTTGAAGATCAGCGGGAGCTGCGCGAATTGCGTAATCGCGAAGGTTTTGTCCTTCGGCGTGCGCAGGGCGTTGACGAACTCCAGCGTGAACATCAGCACGAAGCCCCAGACGATCCACGCGCGCCAGCCGGCTCGCTGGGCAGGCGCGGGAGCCGCCGCTTTTTTCGATTTCGATTTGCCCGATTTGCGTTCGTCCGACGGAGGAGTTTTCGTTTTCATGCGGGGAGCGGTTGAGCAGTGCGTTTGCGGACGAAGCCGACGAGATGATACATGAACTGCCACGTCATCCCGATGCCGACGATGATACAGCCGATGTAGGGCGCGAGCCACGACGGGTTGCGCACCACCTGAAGCGTGCTCGTGCCGCGCGCGGTGTCCATCTCATCGCGGCCCATCTGGTACTGATAAAAGGTCAGGCCCTGGTAACGCAGCGGGTTGTTCATGAAAATATCGACCTCGCGCTTCTCGGAAGCGGCGGCGTTTTCGAGCTGCACGCGGCTCTGGAAGTTCTTCGGAATGCCCTGCGGATTGGTCGCGGTGGCGGTGCCGGGATACACCTCGTGCGTCGTCTTGATCAGCGACATCTGGAACGGCTCGTTGCCCAGATCCTGGCCGAAATAATAACGCGTCGAGCGGAAGCCGACCCGATACTTCTGCCCGTCGATTTCCATTTCCTGATCCATCAGCCAGGGCGAGACCAGCCAGGTCTGCGGCGTCTTGGATTCCGGCGCGCCGCGAGGTACGACTTCGATCACGGCGAAGGGCAGATTGCGTGCGTCCATCGATTTCGCCTCGGGCTGCGGAACGACCGTGGCCTTCGCCCCCGAGCCCTGCGTGGCCGGCGGCTCGCCCTTATCCATCATCGGCGCGCGCTGGCGAATCTGGCTGTTGATCCCGTAATCCTTCACCCGCACCTCAAAGGCGTTGGGCTTGGCCGGCAGCGGTAGCGCGAGCGTCGCTCCCTTGCCATCGATCATCTTCTCGGGAATCGCCACGACCTCCTCTTTCCCGCCGTCGACGTCGCGGACGAAGATCAGTTCGTGTTCCTGATGGCTCTCCGTGTAGTTTTTCGTTTCACCTTCGCCGAAACGCAGGTGGCTTTCGACCTGCGACATGTCGGTGAAAAGCTGGCCGACGAGCATGACCACGATGCCTGCGTGGGTGAGATGAATACCCACTTTTTTCCAACCCCACTGGAAGCGTTTGATGTGCGCCGTGACGAGATTCACGAGCAGCACCACGCCGATGAGATACCCGCCCGGCAACGCGATCGGCAGATGTTTCCCGAAGAGATGGATCCCCACGACCCACCATTGTTTGAAGTAACGCTCCTGCGCGATGTAGAGCCCTTCATCGGCTTGGGCGATCGTGCCGACCCACACGAGCACAATGCCGAAGGCGAGGCAGGCGACGGTGAGGCGCAGCGAAGTGAGGAATTTCCAAATGTGGTTCATGGCATGCTCTGGACAAATTGGACAAAGGATTCCCGCGCGGCGTTCACCGCCGGCGCATCGCCCATCATTTTATAAAACCACCAGGTGCCTTCGCGCGGCACGATCGCGCTGAGCATCCTCTTCTCGCCGTTCGCGAGTTCCACCAGCTCCGCACCGGGCACACCCTCGATGGGCTGCGCGCATTCCTTCAGTCCCGCTTCGTCGGTATCGTCGAGGCCGAGTTGACGGCGCCAGCGGTTGACGTTGGCCAGCGTGCCGCCGGTGTCGCTCGGGAAAACACTCACCGCCACTTCGGCCTGCGCCTTGTCCACCGCGGGCACGGCAAACTTCGCAATCTGCATCTGTCCCGGTTTCAGCGTTTGCCATTCACCCGGCACGGTCCACTTCGGCGTCGGCTTCGTCGGCTCGGGCGCAGCGGTCGTCTCCGCAGAACCGCTGCCTTCCTTGATCCGCACCGATTTGAGGAATTCGAGAAAGGCGGGCTTCTGCGCCGCCACCACCGCCTCGTTGCCTTGCAGTTTGTAAAACCAACTGTCATCGCCGCGATGGGCGAAAGCCGTGACGATCCGCAGGTTGTCGCCTTCCCGTGCGCCCGTGACTTCAAAAAGCTGCCCCGATCCGCCTGCGATCTCCACGGCCGTAAACGACGACGCCACCTCCTGATCATTGAGCGCCGGCTGCCCGACCTGCGAGCGCCACATGTTCACGATCGCCGCCTCGCGCCCTTGCATCCCAGCCAGCGGCGTGATGTTCACCGTCGCCTCACCCGCGTCCGACTTGATGACAAAATTGACGAGGCTCAGCGAATTCCCCGCCTGCTCCTCCCAACCCGCAGGCAACGTATAAGTGACTTGCGGGCGCGGACGCTCCGCTCGTTCGGGAGCGGTCTTCGTGGCGGCAGCCGCGGGTGCGGGCGTGGCCGGCGGTGCTTCCTTGGCGACGGTATAGACGCGGATCTGCGGCTTCTCACAGCCGCTGAGAATGAGCACGGTAACCGCGCTGCAAAGAGCGGTGGCGACAGGGAAAATGGGGCGAATCATGGACAAGGGGCAGGAGCAGTAGCCGAAGAACGGGCACGGCGCCATGGGCTTTTCGAGCGCACAGACTATCCGGTTGCACATCGCTTCCTTAGCCCGGCAAACGCGGACGCCGATGCGCGCTTTCTCCGTCTGGCAGAGCACCTGCTCTCTCACCCGCGACGCGCTCGCGTTCCGATAAAGTCGCGCGCAGCGTGCAATGCTTGCCACGTCTGCTACAGTCGCTGCTTTCTTCCTGCCATCGCCATGAGCTTGCCCCGTTTTATTGGATATCCATTGCTGTCGGCTCTGTGCGCCGCTGGGCTGTTGATGCCGATCGCCCCGGCTTCGGGAGCGGACGCTATCACGCGGGTGACACCGCTGGCCCCGAGCACGTCAATTCCTGAAGCCGCCCCCGAAAATCAGCAGACCGATCTGCTGACGGCCGCACTGGGCCGCGAGTGGGAAAAGGTGAAAGCGTTGCTCGCAGCGGGCGCCGACCCGAAAGTGGCCAATGAAAACGGGCTGACGCCGCTGATGGCCGCAGCGATCGCCGGCCATGTGCCGACCATCAAGGCGTTGCTCGCCGCTGGCGCGCCGCCGGAAACCGCCGATGCGCGCGTCCGCACCGCGCTCGGCTACGCCGTCGCGCTGAAGCAAACGGCGGCGGTCGAGGCGCTGCTCGCGCATCAGCCCGTGCTACCGGCGGCCGCGCAAGGCGGCGACGATCTCGCGGCGGCCGCCCTGGATACTGGCGATCCGCAACTCGTCGATACCATTCTCCGCCGCCTCCCGGGTGGCCTCACCTGGACCCCCGCCGCACGCATCGCCTTTTCCAAGGCGCTGGCCGGGCGTGACACTCTCCTCACCCCGCTTTTCCTGGCCAAATACGCCGGGCCGCCGGCCCCTTCCGAGCAGGCCCAACCGCTCCTCGCCTACGCCATCGCGCGCGGCGACCTCGATCAGGTGCGAACGCTTCTCGATCTCGGAGCCGATCCCAATACGACGCTTGATCAGCCGGGCGACAAGGCTTTCCGCGAGTTGATCAGTTCGAACTATGTGAAGTATTACCTCGACAGCACCCAAGGCATCTCCGTCCTCATGCTGGCCGCGGGGATGAAGCAGACGGAATGCGTGGAATTGCTCCTCGAACGCGGCGCAAACCGCCTGGCTAGCACCCGCGGAAAGGCGAAGTTGATCGCGCTTTATTTCGCCGCGTGGTCCGACGATCCGGAGACCATTCAGGCGCTCATTAATGGCGCGCCCGGCAAGGACGAATTGTGGGTGGAGATCTCGATCAGCGAGCAGCGGGCGCGCTTCTATCGGGAAGGGAATCTCGTCCTCACCGCCACGGTCTCGACCGGACGTTCTGGCTTTTCGACCCGCCCTGGCGAATACGTGATCACGGACAAAAACCGCCACCACAAGTCGTCCATTTACAATGATGCAAGCATGCCCTTTTTCATGCGCCTGAGCTGCCGCGATTTCGGGCTGCACGAAGGAAATGTGGGCAGTTCGTTTGCCTCCCACGGCTGCATCCGGCTGCCCGGAAACGTGGCGCAACAGCTCTTCCGCGAGTTGCCGGTCGGCACGTGGGTGACCATCCGGCGCAGTGGCAAGGAGACGGCTGCGTCCGACGCGACTCCGCGGAAACGCTAGCTCATCGAGCGAACTGGGTGTCGGAACAACGCAACGGGTGCTGTAACCTGCGACCACATGGCGAATCGCTCTTACTACGTGCTCCCAACGGCTCCTTGCCGCGCAAGGCCACATGGCGTCGCCGATCTGCTCGGCCATGCGCAGCCTGGGCACGCAGCTCACATCCTGCATAGCGCGCAGGAGGAACCGCACGACGCAGCGCGCGCCCTGCAGGTTGAGCATGAAATATCTCCTGCCCAAGGGTGGTGCGGCCGACCAGCCAAGGAGTTTCTCTCGCTGACAAATTGACGGCAGGGCCCGCCTTCATCCAGCGTGTCGGGAATGTCTGACCATCTGACGCCCGAACATCTCCGCCTCGAGGAAGATGCCCGGCGGGCGAAGAATTGGAAACGCTGGGGGCCGTATGTCTCGGAGCGGCAGTGGGGGACGGTGCGCGAGGATTATTCGCCGAATGGGGACGCGTGGAATTATCTCCCGCACGAAGATGCACGGAGCCGAGCGTATCGCTGGGGCGAGGACGGGCTGCTCGGGATTTCGGATCGCGAGTGCCGGTTGTGTTTTGCCTTGGCGCTGTGGAATGGGCGTGATCCGATTTTGAAGGAGCGGATTTTCGGGCTGACCAATCCGCAGGGCAATCACGGTGAGGATCCGAAGGAGGTCTGGCATTATCTTGATTCGACGCCGACGCATTCTTACATGCGGGCGCTCTACAAATATCCGCAGGCGGAGTTTCCTTATGCGCGGCTGGTCGAGGAGAACGCGAAGCGGACGCGGCTGGAACCGGAGTTTGAACTCGAAGATACGGGCATCTTCGACGAGAGCCGCTACTTCGATGTCATCGCGGAGTATGCGAAGGAAGCGCCGAACGACATCCTCATCCGGCTCACGCTGGCCAATCGTGGGCCGGAAACGGCGACGCTGCATGTGCTGCCGACGGTGTGGTTTCGGAATACCTGGGTCTGGGGTTGCACGCACGAGGGCTGCACGCTGAAGCCACGGATTTCCAAGCTCGACGAGCATCTGCTCACGCTGCAGCACGAGACGTTGCGGGTGTTTCGCTTTGCGGTGGAGACGGAGGCGCCGTGGCTTTTCACCGAGAACGAGACGAACAACGAGAAGCTCTTCGGTTCGCCGAATTTGTCGCCGTACGTGAAGGATGCGTTTCACGAGGCGGTGGTGCATGGACGCCGGGAGGCAGTGAATGAGTGTTGTTATGGAACGAAGGCGGCGCCGCATTACGTGTTGAAGATTCCCGCGGGTGGCGAAGTGGTGCTGCGCTTCCGATTGGCTTCGGCTCTTGATTGGCCGGTGAAGCCGTTCGAGGATTTCGAGAAAATCTTCGCCGCGCGGAAAGCGGAAGCGGATGCCTTTTACGAAACGAAGTATGCCCGCGCGCTGCCGCCCGAGCAGCGCAATGTGATGCGCCAGGCTTACGCGGGTCTTTTGTGGTCGAAGCAGTTCTATCATTACGTGGTGAAGGATTGGCTGGCTGGCGACCCAAACATGCCGCCGCCGCCGAAGGAGCGGAAACGCGCGCGGAATCACAACTGGGGACATCTTTTCAACGCCGACGTGATCTCGATGCCGGACAAGTGGGAATACCCGTGGTATGCCGCTTGGGATCTGGCGTTTCACATGATCCCGATGGCGCGGGTGGACCCCGACTTTGCCAAGCAGCAGCTTCTGCTTTTCCTCCGCGAATGGTACATGCACCCGAGCGGCGCGATGCCGGCTTACGAGTGGAATCTGCGCGACGTGAATCCGCCGGTGCATGCGTGGGCGTGCTGGCGCGTTTATAAGATCAGCGGCAAGCCGGGGCATCGCGATACGCTTTTCCTCGAGCGCGCCTTCCAGAAGCTGCTGATCAATTTCACCTGGTGGGTGAACCGCAAGGACGTGCAGGGCAAGAATCTCTTCTCAGGCGGCTTTCTCGGGCTCGACAACATCGGGCTTTTCGACCGCTCGAAGCCGCTGCCGAGCGGGCAGTCGCTCGCGCAGGCCGATGGCACGGCGTGGATGGCGTTCTATTGCGGCACGATGCTTTCCATCGCGCTGGAACTCGCGAAAACCAGTCCTGCCTACGAAGACATCGCGTCAAAATTCCTTGAACACACCGTCGAGATCGTGGATGCGATGAACGACGTGGGCGACGGCGGGCTGTGGGACGAGAACGATGGTTTTTACTACGATCAGTTGCTGATCGAAGGGCGCGACGAGGTGCCGTTGCGCATTCGTTCACTGGTCGGGCTGCTGCCGCTTTTCGCCGTGGAGATCCTCGAGCAGGACACGATCAATCGCCTGCCTGGGTTCAAGAAGCGGCTGAAGTGGTTCGTCAAAAATCGCTACGATCTCGCGCAGAATATTTCCTATCGCAAGCGCCGCACCGCGGATGGCAGTTGCGTGCAGCGGCTCCTCGCCATCCCGACGCGCGAGCGGCTGATTCGGGTGCTGACTTATCTGCTCGATGAAAACGAATTCCTCTCGCCGCACGGCATCCGCTCGCTGTCCCGCGCTTATTTGGACAAGCCGTATCACCTGCATCTCGAAGGAGCGGATTACTGCATCAATTACGAACCGGGCGAATCGGAAACCGGGATGTTCGGCGGCAACTCGAACTGGCGCGGCCCGATCTGGCTGCCGATGAACTATCTGCTCATCGAGGCGCTGGAGCGTTATCACCATTACTGGGGCGACGACTTGCAGGTCGAGTTCCCGACCGGTTCGGGGACGCTGATGAATCTTTCGCAGGTCGCACAAGAGATCGCGAAGCGGCTGACGCACCTTTTCCTGCCGGACGAGAATGGGCAGCGCCCCTGCTTTGGCCGTGACCCGCGTTACGCCCGCGACCCGCACTGGAAAGACCTCGTGCTCTTCCACGAGCACTTCTGCGGCGAGACGGGTCGTGGACTCGGCGCAACACATCAGACGGGCTGGACGGCGCTGATCACGCGTTGCCTAAACATGGTGGCGCGCGACGAGGAAGAAGCGGAGCAACACCGCTGATGGGCTCAGCCGCGTGAACGGCGGCGCAGACCGAGGATGAGCGTGCCGGCGGCGAGGAAAAAGGCGCTGGAGGGTTCGGGGATGGCGGCGTAGCCGAGATCACGAAGGAAGGCGGCGTCCATTTCGGTGAGATATTTCCGGGTGCCGGTGGTGATCGATGGGTCCAGGGCCACTTCCTGCACGCCGCCGCCAAACATCGTCAGGCGTGTGCTCATGAAGCTGCTGGCGAGGTGGCCGCCATCAAGCGACAGGAGGTTTGCTCCGGTGCCGCCGTTGAGCGCGATGGCATTCGCCCCCGTCCAAGTGGTGCCCGAGGCGAGGCCTTGCCAAGTGTCGGAGCTGCCGATTCCCAGTGCGTGGACGAGTTCGTGCAGAGCCACGGAGTAGAAGTCGTTCTTGCCCGCGGCGACGCTCGTGGTGTGGTCGAAGTGCCAGTAATTGTTCAGCGCGGTCACGTTGTCGCCCGCGCCGTTGTTATCGGTATCGTCATCGAAGGTGATGGCCCCGATGAGGGCACCGTAATCGAGTTGGTAGCTGGCGGTAGTACTGCCCACAGTGGTGTTTCCGCTCAGACTGCCGATCACCGGGCCACTACTGCGCGTCAGGACGGTGTTCGAGGCCGCCTGGAGATTCGCCACCGCGCCCGGCCAGGCGGCTTCACTGGAAATGCTGCCGCTGAGATTGAAACCCGCGCCACCCGAGCCTCCTTCGCCCAGCGTCGCGCCGGCGAGATGGCTGGCGCCCGCGTAGATCGTTATCGAATTGGCCGCGAACGTGAAGGTGCTGAGGGTCACGGTCGAGCCGGTGGTCGGGTTGTGGAAGGTCAGAAACCAGTCGGCGGTCACCGAAGTGGAACCGTTCGTGCCCGTGAAGATATCCGTCGAGACCGCGCCGAGGGATGGCTGGATGACCGCGCTGAGATCGCTGGCTGCCGCTTCCAGTGCCGCCTTTGCCGTGGTGTTCGTGCCGAAAAAGTTCGTCGAGTCGAAGCTGTAGTCGAGATTGATGGTCAGCGCCTCGGCGAATGGGGCTGCCGCGAGCAGGAGGGAGAGGAAGGAGAAACGCTTCATGAAGAAGCTCAGGGAAAAGCGATTTGCGAGCCACCACCCGGCGTTTTGTTGGCACGTGGTCGCCATGGCGTTGCGTAGTTGAATGCCAGCGTGGCTTCAGAGAGAAACCAGTATGTCCCTCACAGCCGCCCGCTGGATTTCGCCCGAACCGACCGATGCCGCGGTTGTTCGCAGGCTGATGAAAGAGCTCGGGCTCGCGCGTTTCGCCGCCGAGCTGCTCGTCCGCCGGGGTCTGGCGCCGCCCACCGCCGCCCAGTTTCTCCAACCGCAACTCAAGACACTTTCCGATCCCCTGCTGCTGCCGAACATGGCAGCGGCCATCGGGCGGCTCCTCGCCGCGATCGACGGCCGCGAGCGCATCGTGCTCTACGGCGACTACGATGTGGATGGCGTGACTTCGCTGACGCTGCTCACCCGCACACTGCGGGCCTTCGGCGCGGAACCCGCCTGTTTCCTGCCTTTGCGCGCGGACGAAGGCTACGGCCTGAGTCCGGATGGCGTGACGCGTTGCGTGAGCGAGCACGCGCCGCAACTCCTCATCGCGGTGGATTGCGGCACTTCGTCGGTCGCGGAAATCGCGGAGCTGCGGGCGCAGGGTGTGGATGTGATTGTGCTCGATCATCACGAGTGCAAGGACGCGCTGCCGAACTGTGTGGCGTTGGTGAATCCCAAGCTCGGCGACGATTTCCATTACCTGTGCAGCGTCGGGATCGTCTTCAAAGTCGCGCACGCTCTGCTTAAACGCCGTCCGGTCGCGGGCTTCGATCTGCGCGAGCATCTCGACCTCGTGGCGCTCGGCACGGTGGCGGACCTCGTGCCGCTGCGGGATGAAAACCGTGTCTTTGTGAAACGCGGTCTGGCGCAATTGGAGCAGACGAAATGGGCCGGCGTGCGCGCGCTGATCGATGTCAGCGCGCTGCGCACGCCGCTCAGTCCGGCGAATATCGGCTTCGGTCTCGCGCCGCGGCTGAATGCCGCCGGCCGGCTCGGGACGGCGCAGGATGCGCTGGAGCTTTTGCTCACGGAGGATGCCGGGCGGGCGCGCCTCCTGGCGGCGAATCTGGACATCCAAAATCGCGAACGCCGCGCGGTGGAGGAGGAGGTGTTTCAGCAGGCCGAGGCGCAGCTTCTGGAGTGGTTCGATGCGGAGCGTGATGCGGCGATCGTCGTGGGCGCGCCGGGCTGGCATTCGGGGGTGGTCGGCATCGTGGCGTCGCGGCTGCAAAAGCGGTATCACCGGCCGACGCTGGTCATTGGCTTCACGGAGGATGGGACGGGCAAGGGAAGCGGGCGCAGCATCGCGGGGCTTTCGCTGGTCGCGGCGCTGGCGCAGTGCGGGGAGTTTTTGGAAAAGCACGGCGGGCACGAGATGGCGGCCGGGCTGACTTTGCAGCAGGCGCGTTTCGCGGAGTTCCGCGATGCTTTCCGAGCCTGTGCGCGCCGGCTACTTTCCGCCGAGCAACTTCAGCCGCGCCTGCATCTCGACGTCGAACTCACGCTCGGCGAGATCGACTACGAGTTGCTCGATCAGCACGAGGCGCTCCAGCCTTTCGGGATGGGCAATCCGCAGCCGCTCTTTTTTGCGCGCGGCGTGACGCTGGCCGCCGAGCCGCGGGTGATGAAGGAGAAACATCTCTCGCTGCTGCTGCGACAGGGTGGGGATGAATATCGCGCAGTGTGGTTTGGTGCAGCGTCGGAGCCCTTGCCGCGGATGCCGTGGGACGTCGCTTTCAATATCGAGCGCAACGAATGGCAGGGGACGGTTTCGCCGCAGATTCACATCCGCGCGGTGCGGCACGCGGAGGGACTTCCGGATTTCGGATGACGCGGTTGTAGCTGGCCTCTGCGAGGCCGGACCGGGGTCGCAGACCCCGGCTACAGCAGCGGCGCGAGCGGGCGGAGCAGGCTTTCCTTGAAACGCTGCCACCACGGGCGGCGCAGGAATTCTTCGAGCACGATGCGGTGCGAGTCTTCCTCGAAATCGTGGCGCAGCACGGCTTCGAGTTCCGCGGCGCGGTCGGGATCGCGGACCAGCGTGTTCAGCTCGAAGTTCAGGCGCATGGAGCGCACGTCGAAATTGGCGGAGCCGACCATCAGCCACTCGTCATCGACCAGGCCGACCTTCGCGTGATTGATGCCGGCTTCGTATTCGTAAATCTTCACGCCGAAGCGCAGGAGTTCCTCGTAGTAGGAGCGGCCGACGTTGATCATCATCGGGTGATCGGACTTTTCCGAGACGAGCAGGCGCACGTCCACGCCGCGCGCGGCGGCGAGTTGGAGGGCGGTGAGCAGCGGTTCCTTGGGCACGAAATAACCGGCGGTCAGCCACACGCGGCGCCGCGCCGCGTTGAGCATGAAAACGATGGACATCTGGATCGGATCGTCGGCCGCATCGGGACCGTCGGGCATGGATTGCACGAGGATGCCCTGTGGTCCGCTGGGCGGAGGGTAGTAGCCGGGATCGAGCAGTTTTTCCTCGGTGGCGAAGAACCAGTCGTCGGCGAAAACCATCTGGAGCTTTTTGGCGGCGCCGCCGGTCACTTCGATTTGCACGTCGCGCCACGGGCCGATTTTCGGATCTTCGCCGGCGTATTCGCGGCCCATGTTCATGCCGCCGACGAAGGCGATCCGTCCATCGATGACCTGGAGCTTGCGGTGATTGCGGAGATGAAAAGTCCAGCGGTTGCGCAGCGGGTGGGCGGTGCGGAACCAGGCGAATTTTCCGCCGGCGGCGACGAGCGGGCGGAAGAAGGACTGGCGCAGGCCGAGGCTGCCGATCTGATCGACGAGCACGCGCACTTCCACGCCCCGACTGGTCGCGGCGACGAGGTGATCGAGCAGTTCGCGCCCGCGGGCGTCGTCGCGCCAGATGAAGAACTCGACATGGACATGCAGGCGCGCGGCGTCGATGCGCTCGCAGAGGGCGGGGAAAAACTGGGCGCCATCGACGAGCAGCCGCGTGGACTCGGCGGAGGAAATGGCGAGTTCGTTGATCCGCGAGAGGAGTTCGACGCCGGCCCGTTCCTCGGGCGGCAGGGCATCGACGAGGGCGCGGGTGGGGGCGGTGATTTTGCGCTCTTCGCGCGAACCCGTAGCGGCCATCTCGCGATTGGCCCGCAGTTTTTTTCGCTCGATGCGCTCGGTGCCGAAGAAGAAATAGAAAAGCGGGCCGATATAGGGAAAGAGGATCACCGCCCAGATCCACGCGAGGGTGGAAACCGGCGGTTTATTCCGCAGCAGGATGTGCGGGATGACCGCCCAGGTGAGCAGGTAGCTGAGCCAGACGAATGACCAGTGGAAGGACACGCGAGGAAGAGGCGGGCAAAATCAACGGACGGCAAGCATCGAGAAGCGGAGCCTTGGGATGCACTGGAAAATCAAAAACGTGTGTCATCCTGAGCGGAGTTCCGTCGCGGGCGATGGCGGGACGGAACGCAGTCGAAGGATCCCGGTAATGTGCGAAGTCGCCCTTGGTCTCGCGGGGTCCTTCGACTGCGCTGCGCCCGCCTTTCCGCCTCCGCTTCGCTCAGCATGACACGGTTTTTTGGCCGGTGCTCCCCTGCTATGCACAAGACCCCGCGGGGCGATCCCGCGGGGTCTTGGCCACCAACCGAAATTGCGGTGGCTGGGTTTAGTCGTTGACCACGATCTTGCGCGGCTTGACGGACTCGGCCTTGGGCAGATGCAGGGTCAGCACACCCTGGTCGATGCGGGCGGTGACTTTCGTGGTGTCGATCGAGGGGTCGAGCTCGAAGGTGCGGCGGTAGTCGAACGCGCGGGACTCGCGATAGACTTCGCGGCCTTTGTTCTCCACCGCAGCGCGGCGTCCGACGAGCGTGAGTTCGCCGTTCTCGACGGTGATTTCGAGGCCGTCCTTGTTCACGCCGGGCATCTCGGCTTCGAGGACATAGCCGTCCTTCGTTTCGAGGATGTTGGCCAGCGGGGTGAGATAGTTCACGCGGTTGGCGCCGTTGGGCGTGGGCGCGGATTGGGACTGAGGATTCGAGTGGGTTGCATTCATGATTTTGGGAGTGGTTTGGAGTTGGAGGTTTCCGGCGGGCGCGCGGCCCGCCGGAGTCGTGGTTTGGTTTAGGAAACGCTGACCGCGATTTGCTTGGGTTTCGCTTCTTCGGCTTTGGCCAGTTCGACCGTGAGGATGCCGTCCTTGTAAGAGGCGTTCACTTTGTTTGCATCGACTGCGGAGGGCAGGGTGACGCTGCGCTGGAATTTCCCGAAATACCGCTCGCTGCGGAAGGTGCCGCTGTCCCTGGCTTCGCGCTCGTGTTTGCGCTCGCCGGAGATGGTCAGCAGGCCGTCGTGGAGCGAGAGGTTGATCTCGTCTTTCTTCAAGCCCGGCAGCTCGACTTTCACGACGAGGTTGTCCTTGTCGTCGAAGACATCGAGGGCGGGCGACCAGCCGCTGAACAGACCGCTATCGCGGCTCGGCCACGAGAAGTCGAACAGGCGGTTCACTTCGTCGCGGAACGAGGCCAGGCGGTCGATCGAGGACCAGTTGGAAAGTTCGGGCAGTTGATAACGGATGAGGCTCATAGGATTTGGGAGTGAGTGTTGAGTTTGGTTGACGGCTCACTCCTTAGCTGGGGAAGTGCCAGCCCGATTTCGGGATCAAAAACACCAACGCAAGTATTTGATATTCAATGTGATGAATCAAAATATCCGAATTGATCTAAAATCAATAAAGGCGCCATGATGGCGCATTTGAATCAATGAACTGGCGGGCACAAACGAGCCGGATTGGCCCAGTTATCCGTCGATGATTTTCCCGAGGTCCGCGATGTAGCCCTTGTACATCATGATGATGCTGTAGCCGATGTAGATCAGAATGCCGACGTAGAAGAGACGGGGCACCCATTCGGCGAGGGTTTCGAGCCGGGAGAGCGCTTCACCCTGATACTCCGTGGCCATGCGCGCCAGTTCCTGATCGAGTTCGCCGGTCTGCTCGCCGACGCAAAATGAGCGGGTCATCGGCTCGGGGAAAGCTCCGCTGACCGCGAGCAGTGGGCCGACTTGGACGCCGTTGCGCACTTCCGGAATGGCCTGTCGAATCGCCGCCCGGACCACTCCGCTCAAGCTGGCCCGTTGCGCCGCTTCGAGCGCGTCGATCACGTTAATGCCGGCGTCCAGTTGCATCCCGTAGGTGGCGCAAAAGCGCGAGGTGGCAAAGGCGCGGCGGAGCTTGCCGATGCGTGGGATGAACCGGAGCAAGGAATCGATCGCGGCGCTCTGCGAACCGAAGTCGCGGAGCAGCGGGATGAGCAGGTAGATGACGAGCAGGATGCCGTAGGCCAGCGCCAGGACGCCGAAGGTTTCCCGCAAGTAGGCGGCGACATTCCCGTCCACGATGAGTGCCTTCAGCGGAAACAGGAAAACGCCAAAGTGCAGGACGAATGCGGGATAGGCGCACTTTTTCAGAATGCCTTCGCGGGCGGTGGCGAAAGCGCCGTGATACTCGGCGAGTTGGGTCATTCCGTATTCGAGGCGTCCTGACTTTTCGCACGCGCTGATGACGCCGACCTCCAATTCGCTGACGTCCGGACGTTGCGCGGCGATGGCCTCGCCAACGGTTTTCCCAGAGTTGATCGCTTCGTTGAGGCGCTTGATGAGCCGCCGCTGAGTGCCGCTGGAAGTCTGCGCCAGGCTCTTCAGCGCGCCCGGTAGCGGCACGCCGGACCGAAGCAACTGGCCGAGGCTGTGGTAGAGGCTTTGCTTCTCGCGCAGGCTGAGGGACACGGCGCGAAGCTCCGGGTTCTCACCCGACCGCGCAAGGCGAATCCCGGCGCCCGCCGATGCAGAGGATGACCTGTCGATCGCGCAGCCGACGCAGATAGATGATTCCGAAAGGGGAGTTCTCTGCGTAATCTCGTCATCCGTGGTCAAAAAATCGCCAGTGACATCCCCAGTCTCTTCGCTGCTCGACCGGCGATTCATGCGGGCGGCTGTGGGTGAAGCGCGGCGGGGCCTCGGCCAGACGAGTCCGAATCCCGCGGTGGGTGCGGTGATCGTGCGAACTGGCCGGATGATCGCGCGCGGCTTCCATCGACGCGCGGGGCGGCCGCATGCGGAGATCGAAGCGCTCGGCGCGTTAAAAAAACCGGAGCTGGCGCGCGGGGCGACGCTCTACGTCACGCTCGAACCATGCTCGACGCACGGACGGACGCCGCCGTGTGTGGAGGCGATCCTGCGCGCAGGTTTCGCCCGCGTGGTCATCGGCGCGATCGATCCCAATCCCGCCCACGCCGGGCGCGGGGTCGAGCTGCTGCGCGCCGCGGGGGTGGCGGTGACGACGGGGATTTTTGAAGCGGAATGCCGGGAACTGAATGCGGCCTTCAATCATTGGATCGTGACCAAGATGCCGCTGGTCATCGCCAAGGCTGGCGTGTCGCTCGATGGCCGGCTCACGCGTCCGCCGGGCGAAGGGCAGTGGCTGACGAGCCCCGCCGCGCGGGCGGATGCGCAGAAGCTGCGCGCCCAGGTCGATGCCATCCTGATCGGCGCAGAGACGCTGCGGGCGGATAATCCACGCCTCACGGTCCGCGGCGTTCCCGGGGCGCGCCAGCCGTGGCGCATCATCCTCACGCGGAGCGGGCGATTGCCGAAAGGTGCGCACATTTTCACCGATGCACACCGCGACCGGACGCTCGTCTATCGCGGCCAGTCGCTGCGTGCGGTGCTGCGGGATCTGGGGAAGAAGCAGATCACGAGCGTGCTCCTCGAAGGTGGCGGGCAGGTGCTCGGTGAAGCCTTTGACCGGCGGCTCGTGCAGCGCGTGCAGTTCTATGTCGCGCCGCTGCTTTGCGGGGGACCGGCGGTGGTGATCGGCGGTCGTGGGGCTGGTTCGACGGCAGAGTCGGTCGTCATCCGCAATCCGCGTTATGAAAAGATCGGGTGCGATCTGCGGCTCACAGGCGACGTGGGGTGAAAGTAGGCGGCTCTTCCCAGAGCCGCACGGGCAGCGGGACTGGGAAGTCCCGCCTACTTTGGTTTCGGCAGCGTGATGTGCGGCTCGCGCAGATAGATCGGCTCCAAGTCGTCTCGTGCGAAAATACCGCGGCCTTCCGCGGCGAGCCGGGCCAGCGCGACAGCCGATGGCAGGGCGATGGGCGTGCCGGGGAATTGCGCCACTTCCGCCGTGGTGAAAACCGCCCGGCCCGCACCGGAACGCAAGCGAGCTGCCAGTTCCGCTTCCGTCGCGAGCAGCGGGCCTTCGAGGCACACGCCGCGTTCCACGCGGGTGAAATAAAACGTCTCGCGCCGGGCATCGCCGATCGCGAGATACGCGGGAGCCGGAACGTCCAGCGCGGCGACCGAGGGGATGCCGACCAGCTTCGCGCCGGTGCTGAGTTCGAGGCCGATGGCTGCGGCGATGGCGATCCGCACTCCGGCGAAGGAGCCGGGGCCGAGCCCGACGGCGATTTGATCGATTCGCGAGGTGAGCGCCCGTGCTTTTTCCAGCACGGCGAAAAGTGTGGCGCTGTGGCTCCGATCGGCGCTGAAAGTTTCGTCGAGCAATAGCGCGTCATCGTCGAGCAAGGCCACGCTGCCGCGCGTCGTGGAAGTATCGAGTGCGAGGGTGATCATGGCGCCTCGTCAATGATTCGCGCTTCGTCCGAGTGATGCGAAAAGCGCAGCCACCGGGTGTGAGTCGGGAGGAGCGCGGGGAATTTTTCGGCCCATTCGATGACGCACACGCCGTCGCCGTCGAGGTATTCATCGAGGCCGATCTTCAGCGCTTCGTCTTCGTCGTCGAGGCGGTAGAAATCGAAGTGGTAGAGCGGGAGGCGGCCGCCGAGGTATTCGTGGATGAGGGTGAAGGTGGGGCTGGTCACGGGCGCGCTGGCGCCGAGGCCGGCGGTGAGGCCTTTGACAAAGTGCGTCTTGCCTGCACCGAGGTCGCCGCAGAGCGCGAGCACGTCGCCGCGGCGGAGTGTGGCGGCGATCACCTGGCCGTGGGTGATGGTCTCCTCAGCGCTTTTTGAAATGGTCGTGGCCACGGTTGGAGGAGTGATCGGCGAGTGGTGATCGGTGGTCGGTGAGAGCGCCGATGCGAGTGAGGGGGAGGCGCGGGAAGGCTTGTTTCCAAGCGGGTTCGAGTTTCGCGGTCGCGCGGGCGGGAAGGGCGAAGAGGAGTTCGAAGTCTTCGCCGTCGGTGAGGGCTTGTTCGACGGTGCAGCCGGGAGTGAAGGGGAGCTGATTGTGGAAGATTTGGTGGCCGCAGCGGCTGGCGAGCGCGAGGCGGGGGAGGTCGGCGGCGAGGCCGTCGCTGAGGTCCATCATCGCGTGGATTTTGAAATGGGTGACGAGCCAGCGGGCTTCGGCGAGGCGCGGGGTGAAGTCGAGGTGTTGGCCGGCGAGCGAGCCGCCGAGACGGCCGGTGACGTAGAGGGCGTCGCCGGGCTGGCCGCCGGAGCGCAAGATGCAGCGGGTGCGCTCGACCCAGCCGGTGAGGGCGACATTGAGGAAAAGCGGGCCGGGAGAGCGCGAGGTTTCACCGCCGACGATGCTCACGCCGAACTTCCGCGCGGCTTTGCGCAGACCGGCGTAGAGCGCTTCGATTTTCGCCACGGGCGTTGCGGGTGCGGCGGCGAGGGTGATGAGCGCGTGCGCGGGCATGCCGCCCATCGCGGCGATGTCGCTGAGCGCGCGGCAGAGCGCTTTCCAGCCGACGCGGCGCGGGTCTTCGTCGGGGAGAAAATGCACGCCTTCGATGACGACATCGGTTTTCAGCAACTGCCAGCGGGCATCACGCGGTTTCCCGATGACGGCGCAATCGTCGCCCGCGCCGGCCCGCACGTCTTCGCCGAGCGCGAGGCGCCGCGTGAGCTGGGCGACGAGCTGGCTTTCGCCGAGGTCGGCGAGCGTCTTGGCGGCCGTCCTTTTCACGGCGCTGCGGGGAGCACCGCGAAACGCGCCTGCACGTAGAGCACGAGCAGGCTGGTGAAATTGAAGAGCGCGTGCATGCCGATGGGCACGAGCAGCGAGCCGGTGCGCTCGTAGGCCACGTTCAGGCAGACGGCGAGGACGAAGAGGCCGGCCAGCGCGGGCAGGCTGATGTGGAAGGCGGCGAAGAGCGCGCAGGCCAGCAGGCCGGCCCAGAGCGGGCCGAGGTAGCGCTTCCAAACGCCGTAGAAAAATCCGCGGAAGAGGAACTCCTCGCAGCACGGGGCAATGATGACGCCGGCGACGAAAATCTGCGCGACGGCGAGGTGATCGCCCTGCTGGGCGACATCGCTGAACAGCTCGATGAGCGGCTGCGGCTTGAACCCGTCTTTCAAGACCCAGAGCGTGAGGGCATTGGCAACACCGGTGAGCGGGAACGCGGCGAGGAGCAGGCCCCCCGCCCAGCCGAGCGCGGCCAGCGGCCTCACTTGGTCGAGGCCGAAGACGAGGTCGATGTGCAGGCGGCGACCGAAGTGGAGAAAGGCAAGAATGCCGACGGAGAGGATGACAAAAATGAGCGAGCCGGGCAGGACGGTTTCGATCCTCACTTCGCCCGCGCCTTTGGCCTGACGCTGGATCGCGCCGATCATCAGCAGGGCAAACATGCCGGCAAGGACGAGGCTCATGAGCAGCTCGGGGAAGCCGAGTTCGCCGGTGCGGACCTTGCCGCCGTGGCGGGCGAGGTGCAACGCGGCGCGTCCATAGACCGCGGCGGCGATGCCGACGATCAGGGCGTAAATGACCCAGGCGGCGGCCGGGATGGATTCGGGAGCCGGCAAACGTCAGGGCGCGTAAAAGCTCGGCAGGAAATACATCCGCCCGGCTTCGAGCTTCGGCAGGAGCGCCTTGGTCACGTTCACTTCCACGCTCGTTTTTTCGCTCTGGCCGAGGAAGCGCAACAGCTTGCCGAGCTTGAACGCCGACTCGTAGCGGATGATCGACGCGCTCTTCACTTTACCGAGTTCCATGGCCTTGGCGTAGGCGTCCTCCACTTCGCCATTGGCGTCGATGAGCTTGGCTTCGCGCGCGTCCTTGCCGGAAATGATCCGCCCGTCGGCCATGCCGTGGCGCAGGTCGTCTTCCTTCTGCTTGCGCTCGCGGGCGACGATGCCGACGAACTTGCCGTAGGTGTCCATGATCATCTTCTGCACGTAGTCCTTTTCCTCCTGCGTCATCTCGCGCGAGCCGCTCATCATGTCCTTGAACTGCCCGCTCTTAAACGTGAGCACATCCACGCCGACCTTGCCGAGCAGCTCCCGATATTTGAAGGACTGCATGATCACGCCGATCGAGCCGGTGAGCGTGGTCTCATTGGCCATCAGCCAACTCCCGCCGCACGCCACGTAGTAGCCGCCGGACGCGGCGAGCGAGCCCATGTAAACAACGACGGGCTTCTTCACGCCGAAGCCGCCGTCGCGCACCTTGCGCACGGCCTGGTAGATGGAATCGGAGGCGGTCACTTCGCCGCCGGGCGAATCGACATAAAGCACCACGGCCTTCACCTTCTCGTCCGTCGCCGCCTGCTCGAGCTGGAGCTTGAGATCATCGACCATCGACGGCCCGAGTGAACCGGGTTCCGCAGAGGTGATGATGCCGCGCAGATAAATGACCGCGATTTTGTCGCTCGTGTCCTTCACTTCCTTGCCCGCGGCGTCTTTGTAAGGTTTCGCGTCCACGACGATCGCCTCCTGGAATTTCGGCGCGGAGGCTTTCACCACGGTGTTCATGTTGCCCATGCTGGCCGTGAAGACGACGCCGAGCACGAAGAGGAAGCCGAGACAGAGGCCAAAGCCGGCAAGCATCCATAAACAGCCGGAATTTTTCTGCATCATATAGGGCGGGGAAGTTGGCGGATCGGGGGGCGTTAGACAAGCGTGGCTTTACCAACAACCGCCCCGCAATTCAAAGAGCGCGTTGCCGAGATGGTCGATGACCACGCTGGGTGTGAGTCCTTCCTCCGAGACGCCGTAGCCGGTGGCCAGTTCGGCGGCGCGTCCGCAGAGCCACGCGCCGAGGCGGGCGGCGTCGTAGAGCGCGAGGCCCTGGCCGGCCAGCGCGGCGCAGACGCCGGTGAGGGTGTCGCCCATGCCGCCGGTGGCCATGCCGGGCGAGCCGGTGGTGTTGTAGGAAAAAGGCTGCCCGTGCTGGCCGACGACGGTGCGGGCGCCCTTCAGCAGCAAGGTGTGCTGCGGCCAGCGTTTGGTGAAGGCTTCGACGGTCGCGCGACGGGAGCGGCCGCTGGAGGCGGGATCGAGCCGGGCCATCTCGCCGGGATGCGGCGTGAGCAGGCGCGCGCCGGCGCAGCGGTCGAGCAAGTGGAGGTTTTCCGCGAGGATGTTGAGCGCGTCGGCATCGATGATCATCGGCTGCGGGGCGCGTTCGAGGAGCTGGCGGATCTCGGCGGCGTGCGACTTGCCGAGGCCGGGGCCGATGGCGATGGCGTCGAGCTTCGCGTCCAGGACTTCGAGATACGAATGCACCGGCCGGACCATGATCTCCGGTGAAGCGCACGGGGCGACCACGGCATAGATATCCTCGGTCACGAAGAGCGTGACCAGCCCCGCGCCGAGCGCGAGGCTCGCATCCGAGGCCAGGTGCGCCGCGCCGAGCAGGCCGCGCGAACCGGCCACGATCCCGACGCGCCCGGCCTGGCCCTTGTGCGTGTCGAAGTTTCGCCGCGGGAGCAGCGCCCGAAGGTCCGCGGGGATGGCCACGGTCGCGGTGATTTCGCCGCTGGCCCGTTTGCTCAGCTCCTCCAGGGGGAGGACGGCGAGCCGGCCGACGTGCCGCGTGGCGGCGTCCGAGAAAAGTCCGTGTTTGGGAAAGCCGATGGTCAGCGTGTAGTCGGCGATCACCGCGTCGGCGTCCACCTCACCGGTGTCGGCGTCGAGACCGGTCGGCAGGTCGAGGGCGAAGACGCGGGCCTGCGAGTCGGCGCGCCGCCAATTGATTTCGATCGCCGCGCCGCGGATCGGCTCGCGCAAGACTCCGCCCGCGCCGGTGCCGAGCAGACCGTCGAGGATCACCACGATGAACGGGTCCGCGCCGCCCGGCATTTCGCCCAGCTCCTCCAGATGTTCGTGCAGCTCGTCCCATTTCTGCCGGGTCAGCGGCGCCCACTGCTCTTCGGGAAAAGCCGGATGCCACTCGAGATCCCATCCTTCGTCGGCCAGGTGCCGCGCCGCGACCAGGGCGTCGCCGCCATTGTGACCCTTGCCAAAATAAACCACGCAGCGCCCCGGATACCGGGCGAACTGCCGCACCGCCGCCGCGATCTGCGCCCCGGCTTCCTCCATCAGTTCCTCGGCCGTCACCCCATCCGCGATGGCGCGCTCCTCCAGCGCCTTCATTTCTGCACCGGTAAGAATCATGCGCGACTAGTAGCGCGCCATGATCCCTTCGGCAATGGCGTCGGCGAGCCGCTGGCGATGGCCGGCGGAGGTCGCGATGCGGCGGCCTTCGACCCGGTTGGTCAGGAAGCCGCACTCGCAGAGCACGGCGGGGAGCCGGTTATTGCGGAGCACGTAGTAGCCGCGTCGGCGGACGTTCCGGTCCTCGGTGCCGGCCGCGCGCACCATGCGAGTGTGGATGGCCTCCGCGAGGCCGGCGCTCCGCCCGCTGTAGTAGTAGGTCTCGATGCCGTCGGCGCCTTCGCGGGGCGCGGAGTTAAAGTGGATCGAGACGAAGACGGCGTTGCTCTGGCTGTTGGCAATGGCGCAGCGCGTGCCGAGACCGATGAAGGTGTCGTCGGTGCGGGTCATGACCACCCGGTAGCCGGCCGCGGTGAGGCGGGCGCGGACCCGCTGGGCCACGTCGAGGGCATAGACTTTTTCAGGATACGGGTCGCCCGGCACGCCCCCGCGGTCGTGCCCACCATGGCCGGCATCGAGGACGACCGTCTTGCCCTCGACCGTGGGGACGGCGAAAAGCAGGACCGTGAAGAGAAGACCGAGAAGGGAACCGAGGCTTTTCATGGCGGACGGGCGGGAGAGTTTGGAAATGCGGAGCGGATGGCGAGCGGAAAGTTCGCAGTGCTTAGTGCTTGGTTCTTAGTTCTCAGTAATCACGCCGGCGGCGCCACTAAGCACTCTGCTTGCCCGCCAACCCGCGCACTGATTGAGTGCCCGCGATGAAGACGCTTCCCCTCTGCGCCGTGCTCGCGGCCCTCACCCTTCCTCTGACCGCCCAAAGCCGAGCGAGTTGCGCAGGGAGGCGATCAACACCATCCACGCGCCCGCCGCGGAGGAGCCGGCGCAAAAACGAAAACGCGCCCCCACCCAATGTCATCCTGAGCTTGCGAAGGATCTCTAACGTCTGCCTTTCGTCGCGCGCTTGATGGCTCGGGCGCGCGTCCCGACCTCGAAACTTGTGACGGGAGACCGAGATCAAAGGTCCTTCGCAAGCTCAGGATGACGGGTGGGGCGTGCAGCGCCCGCATTTTCCCGCTACGAAGCCGCTTGCCGCCGGATTGTCCCAACGCCCATTCTTTCCACCATGAACCTCCCTCGCCCCTCCCGCCGTTCCTTCCTCAAGACCACCCTCGCCGCCGGCGTCGCGCCGTTCTTTCTGCCGTCGCATATCTGGGCGGCGGAGACCGCGCCGAACTCGCGCCTCGGCGTCGGCTTCATCGGCATCGGCAAGCAGATGCGCGGGCATGTCGGCGGCTTCACGGGCAAAAGCGAAGTGCAGTCGGTCGCGGTCTGCGACGTGGACAAGAACCGGCGCGAGGACGGCAAAAAGCAGGTCGATGACGCTTACACGAAAAAGAACGAGACCGCCTACAAGGGCTGCGCGACGCACGAGGATTTCCGCGAGCTGCTCGCGCGGAAGGACATCGACGCGGTGGTCATCTCGACGCCCGATCACTGGCACACGATCATCGCGCTGGAAGCGGCCAAGGCGGGCAAGGACATCTACTGCGAAAAGCCGCTTACGCAGACCATCCACGAGGCCAAGGCGCTGATCGCGGGCGTGCGGAAACATCAGCGCGTGCTCCAGACCGGCTCGCAGCAGCGGTCGGGGCGGGAGTTCCGCATCGCCTGCGAACTAGTGCGCAACGGCGTGATCGGAAAGGTGTCGAAAGTGACGGCGGGTTTTGGCGGGCCGGGAAAATTCTGCGACCTGCCGGAGCAACCGGCGGAGGCGGGGCTGAACTGGGACCTGTGGCTCGGGCCGGCACCGCTGCGGCCTTACAATGAAATCCTCAGCCCGCGCGGGGTCCACAATCATTTCCCGGCGTGGCGCCAGTACCGCGAATATGGCGGCGGCATGGTGACGGACTGGGGCGCGCATCATCTCGACATCACGCAGTGGGGCCTCGGCGCCGATGAAAGCGGGCCGGTGGAAGTGATCCCGCCGAGCGACTGGGAGAAGGCGCAATTCGGCGCGAAGCTGATTTACAAGGACGGCGTGGAAGTGACGCACATCACGGAGAACGGGGTGACGTTCTACGGCACGGACGGCGAGATTTATGTCAACCGCGGCAAATTCAAGATGACTTACAAGGGCGTGGAGAAGGCGAAGTCCGTGGCCAAGGAAGACCAGCCGCCGCTCGGCGCGCAGCTCGACGCGGTGGAGAAGGAATTCCTCGCGGACGCGAAGGTGAAGCTCTACGCGAGCACCGACCACAAGCAGGACTTCCTGGATGCGATCAAGAAGCGCAGCAAGCCGATCTGCGACGTGGAAATCGGCGCGCGGAGCGTGATCGCCTGCCACCTCGCGAATTTCGCCTATAACTACGGAAAGAAGTTCCAGTGGGATCCGGCGAAAAACGAATTCGCGGGCGGTGACGGCGACGCGAAGTGGCTGACGCGCGAGTATCGCGGCGCGTGGAACGTGGCGTAACCCTCCACGATGTCATTCTGAGCGGAACGTAGGGAACCTGGCGACCGGAGCGCCGTCGAAGAATCCCGGCGTTTTGCCGCTGGTGTCTCCCCGGGATTGCCCCGCCTTTGCCCTCGCGGTCTCGCTTCGCTCAGTTCTTCGACTGCGTTCCGTCCCGCCTTGCTCGCCCGTCCACCAGCCCCCGCTTGACCCTTCCTCCTCCCCGGCCCACCCGAAACTCCGCTCAGAATGACCGATTTATGAAAAAGATTTGGAAGATCGTTGGGATCAATTTCGACCACATGCACATGGGCGACCTGCTGCGGCGGGCGCACGAGCATCCCGACGCCGAGATCGTGGGGATCTGCCACGGAAACCCCGCGCGCATGGCGGCGGCGATCGAAGCGTTCGCCCTGCCGCGGGAGCGAGTCTTCACGGACTACCGCGCCTGCCTGGAGACGACGCGCCCGGACCTCGCGATCCTTTGCCCGGCCACGGCGGAGCACGGGCTGTGGACGCGCCGGGTGGCGGAGTTCGACGTGAACATCGTGGTCGAGAAGCCATTCGCCGCTTCGCTGGCCGAGGCGGATGAGATGGTCGCCGCGCAGCGCGCAACGGGGAAGCTGCTGGCGATCAACTGGGCGACCCGCTGGCTGCCTTGCTACATCACGACGAAGCGCCTGATCGACGAGGGTACAATCGGCGATGTGTTGAACGTGCATCACCACGGCGGCAATCGCGGCCCGCTCTTTCATCGCGCCGACAAGGTGGAGTGCGAACCAACGCCCGAGGAAAAGGCGGCGAGCTGGTTTTACGACCAGACGCGCGGCGGCGGTTCGCTGCTCGACTACGCGGGCTACGGGGCGACGCTGGGCACCTGGTTTCAGGGCGGTCGCAAACCGCTGGAAGTGACCTGCACCATGGACGAACCCGTGGGGCTGGAAGTGGACGAACACAGCGTCACCGTCTGCCGCTACGGACACGGGCTATCGACGATCCAAACGCGCTGGGGCACGTTTACCGATCCGTGGATTCACCAGCCGCAACCGCGATGCGGGTTTGTGATTTGCGGCACGCGCGGGACGATTTCCGCCTACGACTACGCGACCCATCTCCGCCTCCAGACCCCCGACCGGCCGGAGGGTTTCGAGCTGCCGGTGGATGCGGTGCACCCGCCGTTTCAGGATCCCATCCAGTATCTGCTCCATGTGCTGGAGGGTGGTGAATTCGAGCGCGGCCCGTTGCATCCGGAGATCGCCCGGATCGGTCAGCAGATCGTGGATAGCGCGGCGCGCAGTGCGCGGGAAAAGCGGACGGTGCCGCTGGTCGATTGACCGGTAATCTTACACCGACGGACGGTAGATTCGGACCGTGCCGCTCACAGGATCGACTTGCAGGGTGAAGAAATTGGGCGGCGGAGCCGTGCCCGCGGGCTTGTCGTTGATGTTGTGCAGCGTGAGGTGCCAGACCGTGCCCGAAGTGGAAGAGAGGTCAGTCGAGCCATCCGGCAGGAAGCGGAAGGAGACATACTGATACTCGAAGTTGACGCCGCGGGGCAGCGGCGGATCGATCGTGGCGTTCGCATCCTTGGGCGGCAGCATGTTGGTGTTGCTGAGCAGAGTCGAGAGGGTGCCGGGGCTCATGATGATCGCCTGCGGAAGCAACTGTGGCTTGTCGAGCGGCACCGCCGCCCCGGACTCCAGGATTTCGAAGACCTGGATGGCGCGGTAGTTTCCGGTGGATTTGTCCGTCTTCTTTTCGCCGGGCATCTCCGGATCGCCGTAACGAATGAGGCGCACCTGCATGGAGCGGTTTTTGGTGACCGCCTGCTGGCGCGCGAGTTTGAATTGGTCGGTCACGATTTGCTCGGACTGCGTGAGCTGCGAACCCTTCAGGATCGTGGACGCCGCCGGGGTGACGAAGACGGCGACGATGCCGATGATGAAGATGACGGCGAGGAGTTCGAGGAGCGAAAAGGCGCGGTTTCGGAAGGGGAGCGTTCTCATGGGGGTGGACGGCGTGTTTGGCAATGTAATGACATTGAAACTCATCGGGCGGGTCTTTGCCACCCCAAGTTTCGGATTTCCGCCTCGACACCTGGCGGACGCGGAGCGTGCATTGCCGGACGATGTCTTCCGCGGAATTTCTTTCTATTTCGGCCTTGAAGCGCCGCGCTCTCGACGGGCGGGTCGAGGCGGCCGTGCATGGCCAGGTCGAGGCGCTGGTGAAAAAGGAGACGAAGGACGGGAAACCCTTCTGGGAGCTCACGCTGGCCGACGCCGAGGCGAAGCTGACCCTGCGGGCGTGGAGCGATGCGCCGGCCTTCGCCCTGTGTGAGGAATGGGCCGTCGGCGCCTTCATCGAGGCGGTCGGCGAGTTCGTCCACAACGGCTCCTTCGGCCTCGACGCGAAGCGCTGGACCGGGCGCGCACTTTCCGAAGCGGAGCGCGATGACCTGCTCGCGGGTTCGCTGGAATTGCGGGAGAAGCAGGCGGCGGATTTCGCGTTCATCGTGGAAAGTGCCGCGGCCATCTCCGACCCGCGCCTCCATGGGCTGACGCAGCTTTTTCTCGTGGAGTATGGCGCGCGCTTTCGCCGGGCGGCGGCGGCGCGCGGCAATCATCACGCGCGGCGCGGCGGCCTCGTGGAGCACGTCGCGCAGATGATGCGGGCCGCGCTGGCGATTGCGGGCGTTTATCCGGCGCTGAACCGCGACCTGCTCGTCGCCGGGGTGCTTTTTCATGACTCGGGCAAACTCTGGGAAAACTCGTTGCCGGCGGATGGTTTCGTGATGCCGTTCGATGAGCGCGGGGAGATGCTCGGCCATATCACGATCGGCATCGAGCTGGTCAACATGCTCTGGCGCAAGCTGCTCGCCACGCCGGAAGCTGGCGCTTTTCCTGCGCTCCACCCCCCGAGCGAAGACGTGCGGCTGCACCTGCTGCACCTGCTCGCGTCGCATCACGGCGAGCTGCAGTTTGGCTCGCCGGTGGTGCCGAAGACGCCCGAGGCGTGGGCCTTGCATTACGTCGATAATCTCGACGCGAAGCTGGAGATGATGACGGCGGCGTATGCGAAATCGCGCCAACTCGCGCCGCGCATCCAGGAGCGCGCCTGGCCGCTGCCGGGGAACCTGGTGGCGCCGTTGGGAAGATTTCCGGCGGCGGACGGCGAGTAAATTCGCCGCTCCGGAACCGCGAATTCATGCGCGACGCTCAATCAAGGCCAGCGTCTGCCGCACATTTTCCTCGATGCTGGAGCGCGCGCCGAGCGCCAGCAGGCGTGGCCGGATGGCGGTGCGGCGCGCGGGGTCGCGCCAGCGCTCGAGGGCGGCGCTGAGCGCGGCGATGTCGTCCGGTTGCGCCACGACTTCGCCCTCCACGCCGGGCTGGATGATCTCCGCAAAGCCGTTCGCCGCGGTGGTGATGACCGGCAGCCCGGCAGCGAGCGCTTCGAGGCAGGCGTTGGAAAACGGATCGTAGAGCGTGGGCAGGAGGAAGACGTCGGCGGCGGCGAGCAGGCGCGGTACGTCGCTGCGCGGGCCGAGAAAGCGCACGCGTTCATGCGAGGGAAGACCGCGCGTCTGGCCGCGACCCGCGACGAGGAGCGCCACGCCCGGTGTCCGGCGAACCGCCTCGATGGCGAAGCGCAGCCCTTTTCGTTCCCAGCCCGAGCCCACGAACACCGCGACATAATCTGATTCCGCCAGCGCCAGTTCCGACCTTATTTCACGCCGGGCGCCCTCGGCGGCCGACGACGCGGGCAGGCCGTTATGAATGACTTCGATCTGCCCGGCCGAGGTGCCGAAGTGGGCGACGATCTCGCGCTTCACCAGGTCCGAATTCGCAATGATCCGCCGTGCGCCGCCGCTGAAAAGGGCGCGTTCGAGGGCGAGGAGTTGGCGATGTTTGGGATTGAGCCGGCGGAGGAAGGGCTGCCAGGCCGGTTCGAAACGCGCCCGCCTCTCCAGCCACGCGGCATGCACGCCGTCACCCGCGCGATAGAGATCGCACGACCAGACGCGCTCGAGGCTGAAGAGCAGATCGAGCGAATGGCGCGCGCGCGTGTGCTCGAGACCATCGGCGAAAAGGCGGGGAGTGGAAGCTGCGATGACGGAGCGCGTGAGGGAGAGGTCGTGCGCCGCGAGCGCGCTGTCGGGCCAGGGGACATCCGAAAACAGCACCAGCTCGTGACCGCGGCGCGCCAGTTCGGCGGCGAGGCGCAGCAGGTAAGCCTCCGCGCCGCCGGTCGCCGAGTAGCCGCGCCGAACGAGGCCGAGCTTCATTTGGGATTTAGCATTTAGGATTTAGGATTTAGTCGTGCAGCCTGACCGCCGGGCTCGAAGCCGCGCGCTGCGCGAGCTTTGTGAATGCTAAATCCTAAATGCTAAATCCTAAATTGCTCTACGCCACCTCTGCGCGCCTCGGCGGCAGCGGGCTCGATGCCGTGGCGCTCGAATCGCTCCGCGCCGCGCAGCGCGCCGGGTTGCTGGCGCGGGCGCTGACCTTCGACAACCGGCAGAGCGAAATCCCGGCGGAACTCATCCGCTCGCTGCGCTGGCATCCGGTGCGGCTGCTTTCGGGATTGGGGAGCGAATTTTATTACGGGGCGAAAAAGCACGCGCTCGACCGGGCGGCGGCCGGGGAGTTGGGGCGGGGCGGCTACGATCTTTTCCACGGCTGGTCGGGCGAATCCCTGCGCACCCTGCGCGCGGCGCGCGAGCGGGGCGTGCCGGGGATCCTCGAAATCCCGACCTGGCATCGGAACAAAGGCAAAGCGAAACCCTCGCGCTTGACCAAGAGCGAGCGGGAGCGCGCGGCGGTCGGCGGGTGGCAGGGTTGGAAAAACCGGTTGCTGGTGACGCGGCAGCAGATGCTCGAGGAATACGATCTTGCCGATCTCATCCTCGTGCTTTCGGAAAAGGCGGAGGACACGTTCCTCGCCGGGGGCCTCGCGCCGGAGAAACTCTTTCGTCATCAGCGCGGCGTGGACGTGGAGCGCTTCACGCCCGCCGAAAAGCCGCCGGAAAGATTCCGGGCGATTTTCGTGGGCGCGCTCATCCAGCGCAAAGGCGTGCATCATCTGCTCGCAGCCTGGCGGCGGCTGAATCTGAAGGACGCGGAACTGGTGCTCGTGGGGACGGTGCATCCCGAAATCCGCCCGGCGCTCGCGCAGTACGGCGGGCCCGATGTGAGCGTCGCGGGTTTCGTGGCGAAGGTGGAGGACTGCTACCGGGCGGCGGCGGTGCATATTTTTCCCAGCGAGTGCGAGGGCAGCGCGAAATGTACTTATGAAGCGGCGGCGTGCGGGCTGCCGCAGATCACCACCCGCGAATCCGGCGACGTGGTGCGCGACGGCGTGAATGGGCTGATCATTCCGCCGAACGATCCGGACGCGCTCGCGGCGGCGATCGAGAAGCTCTATCGCGACCGCAATCTGGGCGCGCGGCTGGGCGCCGCGGGGCGGCAGCGCGTGGTGGAGAATTTCACCTGGGAGCATTTCCGCGGGCGCTTGCTGGAGGCCTACCGCACGGCGCTCGATCGGCGATGAAGATCCTCGCGCTCCAGCTCAAACGGATCGGCGATCTGGTGCTGACGACTCCGGCATTGCGCGCCATAAAAACGGCGTGGCCGGAAGCGCACATCGCCCTCGGTGTGATGGATGGTACCGCCGCTTTGCTGCCGGCGATTCCGTCGGCCCAGGCCGGGATTGTGTTTGGGCCCGGGCGCGGTCTTGCGCCGTGGCAGCAAGTGTTCACGGGCGGCTGGGATTTGTGTTTCGATTTCACCGGCAACGACCGCTCGGGGCTGGCGGCGGCGCTCTCGCGAGCCGGGACCCGGGTGGCCTTTGACTCGGTGCGGCGGAACAAACTGCGCGCGCTGGCTTTCAATGCGTGGAGCCCGTCGCCCGTGCGCGAAGTGCATACCGCGCAGCACTACCTCGATCTGGTCGCGCCGGTCGCGCCGGTCCACCGCGTCCCGCCGACGGATTCGACTCCGCGCCTTTTCCTGCCTGCGGCGGGAAGCGCGGAAGCTCCGTACGTGCTGCTGCATCCCGGCACCGCGCGGCCCGAAAAGTACTGGCTGGCCGCGCGGTGGGCGGAAGTCGCGACGCATCTCCGCGACTCGCACGGACTGTCCGCGGTTGTCTCCTCCGGTCCCGACGCTTTCGAACGCGCCCACGTCGCGGAGATCGAAGCGGCGGCGGTCGGCGTGAGAATCGTTGGCCCGCCGGACTTGCTCGCGCTCGCCACGCTGGTCAGCAGGGCGGCGCTGGTGGTCAGTTGCGACACTGCGGTGGTGCATCTCGCCGCGGCCTTTCGCGTGCCGCAAATTGCGCTCTTCGGCCCGACCAATCCCTTTCATTGGCGACCGATGCACGAACGCGCGGTCGTCCTTTCCGCGGCGCAACCGGACGCGCCGCTCACCGAATTCACCCCGCGGATGCGCGGCGCGCCGATGGAGCGCATCTCGACCGCGGCGGTCATCCGTGCTATCGACTCCCTCCTCGCGTCCCCGCGCTAGATCACATGGCCTCCAAAAAAATCTCCCGCAAAGACGCCGCGAAAATGTCCACCCGCGAATTGCTGCGGGTTGGCGTCGGGCCGTATCGCCGGCTGCTCGGTTATCTGCGGCCATATCGCGGGCGTTTTTTTCTGGGAATGTTCTTTGGCGCGCTCTTCGGCGTGGCCAATGGCGCGCTGATCTTCCTCATCCGGGTCGTCGTGCCGATCATCTTCCCCGACGGCAAGGCGCAGGCGATCAAGCTGCCGAGCTGGATTCCATTTCAAATTCCCGAGCTCGATCCGCACACCGCTTCGACCTGGGAGGTGATCGCGCTCTGCGCCAGCATCCCGGCGCTGTTTGCGGTGCGGGGGCTGTTTTCGTATTTGAACGCCTACTGCCTGCTCTGGGTCAGCCAGCGTGTGCTGGATGATATCCGGGTTTCGCTCTTCCGCCATTTGCTGGCGCAATCGCTGGAGTTCTTTAACCGCGCGAAAGCCGGCGAGCTGGTGCAGACCGTTTTTAATCAGACGCGGGTGGCGCAGGCGGCGCTGACCCAGATGGCGGGCGATATCGTCAAGCAGCCGATCGCCATCCTGTCGGCGCTGGCCGCCCTGCTGGCCACCGATCCGAAGTTCACCTTTTTTGCCCTCATCGTTTTTCCGGTGTGCCTGCTGCCGGTGCTGATCATCGGCAAAAAAGTGCGCAGCGCCGGGGCGCGCGAGGAGGATGAGGCCGGGCAGTTGATGGTCGTGATGCAGGAAGCGTTTGCCGGCATCCGGGTGGTGAAAACGCACGCTCGCGAGGAGTATGAAGGGCACCGGTTTAACGAAGCGAATCTGCGGATGCTGCGCTTTGCGATGCGCTGGAAAAAGGCGCAGGAGATCGTCACTCCGGTGGTCGAGACGGTGGCGTCGATCGGCATCGTGGGCGCACTGATCTACGCGTGGAAATTCGACCTCGGGGTCGGGCGCTTCTTCGCCCTGAACGCTGGGCTGGTCCTGCTCTACGATCCGGCGAAGGCGCTCGGGAAGATGAATATCCTGATGCAGAAATGTCTCGCCGCGACGACCAAGGTTTTCGAGATGCTCGATCGGGTGCCGGCGATTCAGGATGCGCCGGGCGCGTCCGCGCTCCAGGTGGCGCGCGGCGAAGTGCGGCTGGAGAATCTGACGTTCGTTTATCCCGGCAAGGAAGTGCCGGCGGTGCGGGAGATCAACATCAACGTCCCGGCGGGGACCACGTGCGCGCTGGTCGGTGCGACGGGTGCGGGGAAGAGCACGCTTTTCTGGCTGCTCCAGCGGCTTTACGAGCCGCAGTCCGGCAGCATCCGCATCGATGGGCGTGACATCCGTGACGTGACGCAGGCGTCCCTCCGCGAGCACATCGCGATGGTCAACCAGGACACCTTTCTCTTCCACGACACCATCCTCGCGAACATCCGCTACGGGCGGCTCAATGCGACCCGCGAGGAGATCGAGGCGGCGGCGAAGCTGGCCCACGCGCACGAGTTCATCATCGCGCAATCGCAAGGCTACGAGACGGTGATCGGCGACCAGGGCTGCAATCTCTCCGGCGGGCAACGGCAGCGGCTGTGCATCGCGCGGGCGCTGCTGAAGAACGCGCCGATCCTGCTGCTCGATGAAGCGACCAGCGCGCTGGATTCGGAGACGGAGCAATACATCCAGGAAGCGCTCGAGACGCTGGCCAAAGGCCGGACCGTGCTGGCCATCGCGCACCGGCTTTCGACGATCCAAAAGGCTGACCAGATCGTGGTCCTGGAAAATGGCGTGATCAAGGAAGTCGGCACGCACGCGACGCTCTTCGCGCAGAGCGGCTACTATCGGCGGCTCTACGATCTTCAGTTCAATCGCCATCCGGGCGAAGACGTGCCGCTGGCGGAATTAACCGCGACGAATTAAGCTGCCCGCCGCCGTGAAACTCACCGTTATTCTCTCCGCCCTGCTCATGGCCGCCCTCCCGGCCGGCGCGCAGGAATCCTATGGCACGATCAAGGCCACGACCAAACTGCGCCCGGACGGCACGACCAGCACGACGATCGTCGATCCCGACAAGCGCACGGCGGAAGAGACGATCACCGACGGCCGGGGCAAGCCGATCCGCAAGACGACTTATATCCTCGGGGAGCGCGACCTCGCCGTCGGGGCGATTTTCGCCGACGCCAAGGGCAACGTGATTTACAAGGCCAGCTACCAGCGCGACGCCTACGGGCATGTGGTCGAGTCGGCCTTCACCGCACCGGACGGCCGGTATCTCGGAAAGCGGGTTTTCGTTTTCGGCGCGGGCGATAAGGTGACGAGCGTTCAGGATTACGACGCCAATGGGCAAATCATCGCGCGCCCGCAAGCTGCGGGGAGTCCCTCGACAACCAAGAAGCGCCGCTAGCCCTCGTTTGATTCGAGGAAAATCTCCAAGCCAATTCACCACCATGAACGACTCTCTTCGCACGCAATCCCTGACGCCCCTCGACTTCGATATTTCCAAGGAACCGGTGCCTTCCGACCCGGCGGCGAATCCGTTCAAGCTCGTGGTCGATCCGACGATGCGGCTGCGGCTGCGCAAGGCGCTCTTCGACCTCATCGAAAGCCACGATCAGGAGCTGGCGCGCTACGTGGGTGAAGGCAGCCTCGCGCTCGACAGCTACAAGGAATACATCGAACTTTTCGCGCACAGTCTGAAGCAGACGATGAACAGCCGCGAAGGCGTGGCCTATCTGCTCCAGGCGTGCGGCTTCGAGGTGAGCAAGGAGGACATCAACATCCAGCCCGAGACGCGCTGGAAGGTCCAGCGCTGAGGCGCCGCCTATTCGAGATCGGTCGAGGTGGACGGCACCGTGAGGACGCTGTTTTGATAGCTCACTTTCAGCGCGCCGCCCTGCCGTGAAACCAGCTTCACCGGGGTACCCGGCGGGAGCACAATCTTTCCGTAGATCAGTTGGATTTCGACCGGTTTGGTGAGGAGGAGATTGGTCTTTGCAACGGGGAATGCGGGCGCGGGCTCTGGAACAACCGGTGCCGGGGTGGGAGGAGGCTCGGGGATGGCCAATGGGAGAATGGCCGGTGCGGGCATAGTCGCCGGGGGAGGTGCGACGGGGACGGGTGGTTCGGTGCCGGGCAGGGACGCCATCGGCGCGGTGGCGACGGCGGTCGAATTCAGGGCGATGGGGGCCATGGCAGGATCCTCGGGGGCCATGGGTGGGGTTGGGTTAGCCGCCATGGGTGCGGGGGTCATGCCGGGTTCATGGACGACTGCGGGTGCGGGTTCAGGGATGGGGGCCGGAGCCGGGGGAGGGGGCGCGACTTGCGCGACTTGCGCGACTTGCGCGACTTGCGCGACTTGTGCGACTTGTGCGACGGGTTGCACGGGCTCAATCGGGGGCAAACTCAGCGGAGGAACGGCCGCCGTCACGACTGGTGCGGGGTTCGCCGGCGGGGGTTCGCTGATGAGTTGGGCGGCTGGCTCGGGCGCGGGAGCCGCGGGGGGCGTCCCGGTGGCAGTGCTGCGCGATGTCCGATACCCGAGATACAGCACCCCGAGGATGAGCACCCCCAGCACGACGCCGCGCGTCACGGCCACGAATGGCGAAGTCGCCGATGGCCGCAGTTTCGAAGTGTGCGACTTGCGCACTATTTCCGCAGCGACCTTCTGCCCTTCCACATAATGCAACCGCCCGCGCCACTGCTTCTGCACAAGCTGCGGGAATTTTTCCGCCACGGCGGGAAAGAAGTAATGCTTGGCGGCCTCGGCTTCGCGGGAGTCCCAGTGCGGAAACTTCACGTCAAGAAAACCGACGAGCACCTGGCAGTGGGCCTTCGTGATCCCGCTGAAGTATTCCGTTCCTGTCGTCTGGCACAGTTCGAAGAAATGCTGGGCGCGATTTTCCTTCTTCGCCTGGATTTCGGCGGCAAAAAGTTCGGGATGCAAACGCAGCCGCTCGTGGTTCCACTGCGTGAGGCGTTCCGTATTGCTGGGATCCTCCATGGCGTCGTTGACCCTCATCGCGGCCTGGTCGCGCGACAGGTCCGCGGGCAGGGCGATGCCCAGAAAGCTGAGGAGCGCCTTCTGCTTTGGCGTGGCCGGGTCGGATTTTTTGGCGGGCTGTTGGGACGGGCTTTCCGCTGTCGGAATCTTCCCTGGCTCCGCGGCGAGAACCTCGTTGAGCGGCAACCATTTTGGCATTCCATCCCGCCAGGCAAAATCGCTCGCCGTCACGCCTCCCTGCCGGAGCAGCGTGCGCGCGGTTTCCTCACTGTGGGGGCCGGTTTCCTGGCCATCGCGAAGAATATAAATGTCCATGTAGCTTAGGGAGATATACCCGGAACGACCGATTTAATCCGAGATTTTTTGGGCCGGGCGGGTTCGGGAAAGCAGCGTTCATTCCCGCATCCTGCCTTCATGAGTTTCCTGACGAAAATCGCTTCCGAGAAAAAATCCACAATACCCCACAAAATTTTCTAAGGATGGATCAGACACTGGGTCACACCTTCGAGCACCGAGCAGGCTGGCCCGAAAAGCCGAGCCGGAAATTAGTTTCCGATTCGATAACGGGTCTGATTTCAGCCGCTTGCACCGTCAAGGTGCGGGCCGCACGGTGACCCCCGCCAATCAACCAAAACAGAACTACTATGAGCGAAACCAAACCCGTGACCTGGTACGATGATCCGGCACACTTCCAGAAAACCTCCCGCCGCGAATTTTTGTTCGCCGGTCTCGTTGGTGGCCTCGGCCTTACCCTTGGCGATTACTTCAAGCTGCGCGCGGAAGAAGCCGCTCTGACGAACGCTCTCGTGCCGAAGGCGGAGTCGCTCATCCACATTTATCTGCCCGGCGGTGCCGCGCACCAGGAAATGTGGGATCCGAAGCCCTTCGCGCCCATCGAATACCGCGGTCCTTTGACCACGATCGACACGAAGATTCCCGGCGTGAAGTTTTCGCAATACATGCAAAACTCCGCGAAGATCGCCGACAAGATCTCCATCGTCCGCTCGATGACCCACGGTGAAGCGGCGCACGAGCGTGGCACGCACAACATGTTCACCGGCTACCGGCCATCGCCCGCGATCCATTATCCTTCAATGGGTTCGGTCGTCTCCCACGAACTCGGTTCGCGGAACAGCCTCCCGCCTTACGTCTGCATCCCGAATGTGCCGAATGAATTTGCGGCTACCGGCTACCTCTCGACCAGCTACGGACCCTTCAGCCTCGGTGGCGATCCCGGGAATCGCGCGTTCAAAGTGCGCGATCTCAACATGCACGACGGCATCACCGCGGAGCGTTTCGATCAGCGCCGGAGCATCCTCTCCACGGTCGATGAGCATTTCCGGACGCTCGAAAAGAGCGACGCCCTAACGGCGATGGATAGTTTCTACCAGTCGGCCTACGCACTCGTCTCCTCGGCTTCGGCTCGTGAGGCGTTCAACCTCGCGGCTGAGCCGGAGAAAATCCGCGCCGAGTACGGTCAGCATGAAGCTGGTCAGCGTTTCCTGATGGCTCGTCGGCTCGTCGAGTCCGGGGTGCGTTTCGTGTCCGTCACCTTCGGTGGTTGGGACATGCACCAGAACATCGCCCGCGGCATGGAGCGCCAACTCCCGAACTTCGATCAGGCCTACGCTGCCCTCATCACCGATCTTGATCGTCGTGGCATGCTCGACAAGACGCTCGTCATGGTGTCTTCCGAGTTTGGTCGCACGCCCAAGATCAATAAGGATGCGGGCCGCGATCACTGGCCGCGGGTTTTCTCCGTCGCTTTCGCGGGCGGCGGTTTCAAGCGTGGCTACATCCACGGCTCTTCCGATCCGACCGGTGCAGAACCCGACACCGATCCGCTCACGGTTGAGAACATGGCTGCCACGGTCTTCAACCAGCTCGGTATTAATGGCGAGAAGAAGCTGATGTCCCCCGGTGGGCGTCCGCAGGCGATCGTCAAGGATGGTGCGGTCGTTACTGACCTGCTGGCCTAGTCCGAGTTTCTCTTCGGTTTCATTTTAGCCTTCCGCAAGGCGTACAGACGCGGCGGCGCGGTTTCAGCCCCGCCGCCGCGTTTTGTGTCCATAGCTCCACGAATCAGTCTGTAAAAATGATCATGTTCCTCCCCGATAATTCCCGGCGGTCGCTCCGCCGCCAGTTCACCACCGCCAGTCTCGCGGTTTTCGTGATCGCTTCATCCGCGTTCGCGGGCACTCCGCGGCTTTCGCATATTTTCCCCGGCGGCGGTCAGCGGGGTGCGGAAACGGAGATTGTCTGCTCCGGCACCAATCTCGCCGACGCCCGTGGTTTTCTTTTTGACGAACCCGGCTTCGAGGGCACGGTGATCTCCCAGGAAGGCGGCAAGGTCGCCGCGAAAATCAAGATCGCCTCCGACGTTCGGCTCGGGGAGCACTCTCTCCGTGTCATCACGGCGTCCGGTGTGTCGGATGTGCGGCTTTTCTACGTCACGCCCCTGCCGATGGTGAAAGAGGTGGAAGGCAAGCCAGGGACCCTGCCGGTGCCGCAGGCTGTCGCGCTCGGCACCACGATCTACGGCAATACGCCGGACGACGATCAGGACAAATTCGAGGTTGAGTTAAAAAAGGGACAGCGGCTGAGTATTGAGGTCATTGGAGTTCGGCTGCACACGCAGACGTTGTACGATCCTTACCTCACCATCACGAAGGCCGACGGGACTGTTTTGATGGAAAGCGATGATTCTGCGTTCACGCGGCAGGATCCTGTGGCCAGCATCCTTGCCCCCGACGACGGGAAATACATCATCACGCTGCGCGACAGCACCAATAGCGGCCCCGGCCAGTGTCAGTATCTCCTCAACATCGGGTCGTTTCCGCGGCCGGTTGCGGTTTATCCCGCGGGCGGGCCGGCAGGTGAGCAATTGAAAGTAACGCTGCTGGGTGATGCGAAGGGACCGATCGAGCAGACGGTGAAACTCCCGCTCCAGGCGAACGATCGTTTTGAAGTGCTGGTGCAGGGCGAGGAGCCGACACCCCAAGCCAACGTCATCCGCGTTTCCCAATTTCCCAACGTCCTCGAAGTGGAGCCGAACAACGATCTGGCGACGGCCCTTAATAGTAAGGAAGCGCTACCGCTGGCTTTAAATGGCGTGATTGGGGAAAAGGGCGACACCGATTGTTTCAAGATCACGGCCAAAAAGGGAATGGACTACGAAGTGCGCGTTCTGGCGCGCGCTTTGCGCTCCCCTCTCGATTCCGTCATTTCGATTCATAATGAAAAGGGAACGCAACTCGTCCTGAACGACGACTCGGGAGCGCCGGACAGCTATTTGCGCTGGAAGGCGCCAGCGGACGGCGATTTTATCGTTCAAGTGCGCGATCAGCTTTTTCGGGGTGGGCCGACCTACGTGTATCGGGTTGAAATCACCCCCGTGGAGCCGAAGCTGACCGCCTGGCTCCCGGAGATGACGATCAACCAAAATCAGGATCGTCGCGCCATCGTGGTGCCCAAAGGGAATCGCTACGCTTCGCTCGTCCGGATCAAACGCTGGGATGTGAGTGGTGAAGTGCGATTGGAACCCATCGATTTGCCGCCCGGGGTGACCGCAAGCGCACCCTTGGTGGATAAAAGCGTGGATACCGTCCCTATGGTTTTCGAGGCCGCGCCCGACGCCGTGCCTGCAGCCAAAGCCTTCCTGCTCAATGCCAAAGTCACCGAACCTTCCCCGGTTGGCCCGGTTGTGAGCGCCGTTGAGCAAGCGGTCGATATCGTCGAGAGCGGCAATCAGCGCTCTTTTTACACCATTCGCGAGAGCAAACTGCCCGTGGCTGTGACCGACGAGTTGCCAGTGAAAATCAACATGGTCGCGCCCAAAACCCCGTTGCTGCAAGGCGGCGCGCTCAACCTCAAGATCGTCGCCGAGCGCAAAAATGACTTCAAGGGACCGATCAACCTCACGCTGCTATATTCCCCGCCAAACATCGGGAACGCCGGTATCCAGACGATTAAGGAAAACGAAACCGAGGGGACGATCAACATCAGCGCCAATGCCAATGCCGCGCCACAGAAGTGGAAGCTGTGCGTCGTAGGCAGCGCCGACTTTGGCAAAGGCCCCGTTTATTTCAGCACGCAACTTGAGGAGATCGAAATCGCTCCTCCCCTCGTGACCGGAACGATCGTCCGCACATTCGTCGATCAGGGCGAAAGCACGACGGTGACGGTTAAGCTCGATCAAAAGATTCCCTTCGAGGGAAAGGCCAAGCTTCAGCTCCTTGGCTTGCCACCGAGCACTACGGCGGAGGAGCAGGAAATCACCAAGGAAACCACCGAGGTGAAATTCAACGTCAAAGCCGAAAATGCCGCGCCGGCGGGCCAGCACAAACAACTCTTCGTTCAGTTCTCGCTGGAAAAAAACGGCGACACCATGACCTCGGCCTTTGCTCAGGGCGGCATCCTGCGCGTCGATAAGGCGACTGTCGCCAAAAACGAGGAACCCAAGAAGTAAACCCATTTCCGATCACCTGAATATGAGCCTGATGAAACTCCCAGCATTCTTCTCCGCAGCCATACTCGCCGGCAGTAGCCTTGCCCACGCTGCGCTCGATGCGTCCGCTACTTTTGAGGTTTTCCCGACAGACGTGAATCTCAAGTTCCAGCGCGATCGTCAGTCGCTTGTTGTTCGCATTACCGAACCGAACGGCGTGCACCGCGAAGTCACCAACGATGCGAAACTGACCATCTCCGACTCCTCGAAAGCGAAGATCGAAAAAGGTGTCGTGGTTCCCGTGGCGGATGGCCAGACAACGCTGAAGGTCGAGTATCAAGGCAAGACGATTGAAGTGCCGGTGAAAGTCGAGCAGGCGCAGGTGGAGGAGCCCGTGAGCTTCCGCCTGGATGTCATGCCCGTTTTTATGAAAGCCGAGTGCAACCGCTGCCACGGCGCGGCCCGCGGGCAGGATGGCTTCCGACTTTCGCTCTGGGGCTTCGACCCGGACGGCGATCACTACCGGCTCACGCGGGAGATGGCCGGTCGTCGCGTCAATCTCGCCATCCCTGAAGAATCGATGATGGTTACCAAGGCCACCGGCGAAGCGCCGCACACGGGCGGCAAGTTGTTCGAGAAGAATAGCGAACTGGCCAAGACTTTCGTCCGCTGGCTCGCCGCCGGGGCGCCCAACGACAAGCCTGATGTCGCCACCCCGACGAGCCTCGAAATCCTCCCGAAGAAGATCGTTTTGGAGAGTCCCGGCCAGCAATTTCGCGTCACTGTGCGCGCTCACTACTCCGATGGCACGGACCGCGACGTGACCAGTCTCGCGCTCTTCCTGACAAGCAACGACGGGGCCGCGAAAATCAAGGACGGCGTTATTTCCACGGGCCAGCGCGGCGAAGCGTTCGTGATGGCGCGTTATGCCACCTTCACCGTCGGCACGCAGGTCATCGTCATCCCGAAGGGACTGAAATACGAATGGCCGCAGATCGAGGAGCGGAATTTCATCGACGTGCTGGTGGACGATAAACTGCGCAACCTTCGCATCACCCCGAGTGGCGTGTGCAATGATGAAACCTTCCTCCGCCGCGCTTTCATCGACATCACGGGCACGCTGCCGACTCCAGATGAGGTGACGAAGTTCATCGCCAACAAGGACCCGGCGAAACGCGCCCAAAAAATCGACGAGTTGCTGACGCGCAAAGAATTCGTGGACATCTGGGCGCTCAAGTGGAGCGAACTGCTGCAAATCCGCACCGAGCAGAACAACGGAGCGAGCTACAAAGCGGTGCTTTCCTATTACACCTGGCTGCGCGAGCAGTTTGAAAAGAACGTGCCGATGAATGAAGTCGCACGGCAGCTCCTTTCCGCCAACGGCTCCAACTTCGAAGATCCGGCAGTTAACTTCTACAACTTGGAAGTCGATCCGTTGAAACTCGCGGAGGACACCGCGCAGGCGTTCTTCGGCATTCGCATGCAATGCGCGCAGTGCCACAATCACCCCTTCGATCGCTGGACAATGGAAGATTATTACGGCTTCGTGGCCTTCTTCACGCAGGTCGGACGCAAGATCGGGGAGGATCCGCGCGAGAAAATTGTCTTCAACAGCGGCGGTGGCGAGGCGAAGCACCCGGTGGGTGGACGGTCCATTCCGCCAAAGTTCCTCGGCGGTGAAACACCGGATGCCAAAGGCAAGGATCGCCGGCAGATGCTCGCAGATTGGGTCGCCAGTCCGGAAAATCCCTATTTCCCCCGCCATATCGCCAACCTTGTCTGGGCGCAATACATGGGCCGCGGAATTGTCGAACCGGTGGATGATGTGCGCATTTCCAATCCCGCGTCGAATCCTGAACTGCTCGAAGCGCTGGCTAAAAAAATCGTCGAATACAAATACGACTTGCGCCGCGTCGTCCGCGACATCTGCAATTCGCGCAGCTACCAGACCGCCACGCGCCCCAACGAAACCAACGAATTCGACAACAGCAACTTCGCCAAGGCAACCATTCGCCGCATGCGGGCGGAAGTGCTGCTCGACACCATCAGCCAGGTCACCGAGACGAAGGAAAAGGAAAAGTTCCGCGGCTTGCCCGCCGGCGCCGGTTCGGTGCAAATTGCCGACGGACGCACTACCAATTACTTCCTCACCACCTTCGGTCGCCGTGATCGCGAAGTCGTATGCAGCCGCGAAGAAGTCGGCCCGACGCTCAGCCAGGCGCTGCATCTCCTCAATGGCACGACCATCGAGGGCAAGATCTCGCAGGGTGGCGTCATCAAGAAACTCATGGAATCCAATCGCACACCACGAGAGATCGCCGGGGATCTTTTCCTCCGCTGCTTCGGCCGCTTCCCGACCGATACCGAACTCTTGAAGCTGGAGAAGTATTGGGGCGTCACCGAGGAGCAGCCCAAGGCCTATCACGACATCTTCTGGGCGTTGCTCAACGCCAAGGAATTCATGTTCAACCATTGATTCGCGCGTGAAAAAATTCGCTGTTCTCACTGCCGCGATCACCGCCGCGTTCAGCGCGCAAGGTGCGGATAAGATCACGTTTGACGAGCATGTCCTGCCGATCTTCCGGAACGCCTGCCTCAACTGTCACAACCCCGACAAGAAAAAGGCGGGTCTCGACCTCTCGACCTATCAAGCTGCGCTCCAAGGCAGTGAGAACGGCAAGGTGCTCCAGTCCGGCAACGCCGGCGCGAGCCTGCTTTTCAAGTGCGTCAAAGGAACCGAAGAACCAAAAATGCCGCCGAAGGGCGACATGTTGACGGATGCGGAACTGGCGATCATGGAGAAATGGATCGCGGGCCAATTGCTCGAAAACGCCGCGGGCAAGGCGATCGCCGTTGCGAACAACAACGTGGCTGTCGCCGCCGTGTCGCTCGAACGCCCCGCCGGCCCGCCCCCGATGCCGGGCGATCTACCGCTTGAACCGTATGTCCGCACCAAGTCCACGAACGCGCTGACCGCACTCGCCGTCAGCCCGTGGGCCCCGTTGGCCGCTGTCGGTGGACAGAAGCAGGTCATGCTCTACAACACCGAGACGCTGGCTCCGCTCGGCGTGCTGGCGTTTCCCGAGGGCTTCCCATCGATCATCAAATTCAGCCGCAACGGCCAGCTCCTCCTCACCGGTGGTGGCCTTGGTGGCAAGTCGGGCAAGGTGGTCCTCTGGGACATCAAGACCGGGGAGCGCGTTGCCACGTTGGGCAACGAATTTGATCAGGTGCTCGCCGCAGATCTCAGCGCCGATCAGCAATTCGTGGCCCTCGGCGGGCCGACGAAGCTCCTCAAGATTTTCTCCACCAAAGACGGCAAGCTCGTCCATTCGATCAAGAAGCACTCCGATTGGATCACCGCGATGGCGTTCTCGCCCGATGGCAAATATCTCGCCAGCGCGGATCGCAGCGGCGGCATTCAGGTTTGGGAAGGCGCGACGGGCAAGGAATTCAACACGCTGGCGGGACACAAGGCGATGGTGACCGGCCTCGCTTTCATGCCCGGCGTTCTGGCGTCATCGAGCGAAGACGGCAAAGTCGCGCTGTGGGATGCGAAGGAAGGGAAAGAAATCCGGAGCTGGGCCGCGCACTCCGGCGGCGCCGCGTGGGTCGATTTCACCCCCGATGGCCGGCTCGTCTCCTGCGGCCGCGACAAAATTGCCAAAGTCTGGGATCAGAATGGCAAGGCGCTCGGCAAAACCGAACCGATGAACGATATCGCGCTCCGCACGGCGCTGAGCAATGACCGCGTGATCGTTGGCGATTGGACTGGGCAGATCCGCGTGACGACACTCGAAGGCAAAGTTCTCGGCGAACTGACTTCCAATCCGCCGGCGCTTGCCGATCGCGTCACCCAGACGAAAAAAACACTCGCGGATGCCCAGGCGGCTTTACCCCTGCTCCAGCAACAGCTCATTGCCGCCGAAGCCAAACTGAAAGCCGACCAGATCGTGGCGGTCGAAAATGGGAAGACGACGCTGGCTGCTGCCGAAGCGAAGCGCGCCGAGGCGCAAAAGGTGGTGGACAATCTGAAGGCATCCTTGCCGGAGGCCGAAAAAAAGGTCGCGGAGTTGAAGGGCAGGATACCCGCGCTTCAACAGGTGCGGGACGCGGCCAAGACCGCGTGGGACGCCGCGGAGAAGCAATCTGCAAAAGCGGCCGCGCCCGACCTCGAAACCGCCAAACGGGAAGCCACGGCGAAAGCAACCGCGCGGGACGACGCGCAAAAACAAGTCGATGCACTCCAGGTCCAACTTGCTGCGGCTGATGCGGAACTCGCCAAACTGCGCGGAGAGGCGACGGTGAAACTGGCCGCCGCCGATAAGGCGCTCCAACAAGCCTCGGCGCAACTGGTCGAAGTGCAGAAGCCCGCTCCGCCCACGGCGGCGTTGAAAGCTGCCGAGCAGGAACTCGCGAAAATCAAAACCGCGCTGGACGAAACCAACGCCCAGCTCGCCGCGGCCAGGATCGATGCCGACCGTTGGAAGGTGGCCCTGGTGTTGCAGGCGGCGCATGACGCCCGCCGTTCGCTCGCCGCCAAGCAGGCGCAGCTCGCGCAGTATGTCCAGACGGCCAAGGACGCGCCGCTGAGTATTGAGAAAGCGAAGGGCGATCTCGCTACCGCGACGAAAACGGTGGCTGAAGGGCCGGCGAAAATAAAGGAGAAGGAAGCCGCCTTCGCGCAGGGCCGGCAGGCCGTCGATGCCGCGAAAAAGGCGCTGGCTGCCGCGGAAATTTCGCTGACGGAGAAAGACAAAGGCGCGAAGGCTGCCGCGGAGAATGCGCCGCCGACTGGCGATGTTGACGGGCTGACCAAGAAGCTCGCGAATCAGAACGCCGAGGTCGCGCAACTCCGGCAGGCACGCGCCGCGTTGACCGCCGGTTCGCCGGAAATCGTCGAGTCCGAGAAAAAATTGCAGGCTCTCAAAGTGGAGATTCCCAAGACTCAGGCCTCGCTGGCGGCGGCGAGCGTAAAGAATCTCGAAGCACCCGTGGTCAAGGCGGCGAAAGCCGACTTCGCCAAAGCACAGGAAACGCTCGACGACGCGAAACTCGCTTTGAAGTTGGTGGTGAAGTCTGCGGCGGACGCGGAAAAAGCGTTCGCGCAAACGAAGAAGGAAGTGGAGGCGGCGACTCTGCTGGCCGCCAAGCTCCAGAAGGATCTGCCGCAGATTGTCAAAAACTCCGAGACGCAGAAGGCGCAGGCCGAGCAGGCGGCCGCTGCGGCTGCCAGGGAAGTAGAAGCGGCCAAGGCTGAGGCGGAGAAGCGCCGGGCGGATTACGAGACGCTGAAGAGCGGAGGCACGAAGGCCGCGTCGCTCGCGGTGCCGCCGTCGAAGTCGTAAGCCGACCGTAGGCGGCTCTTCCCAGAGCTGCGGCTGGAGGCTTCGGGGAGCGGGACTGGGAAGTCCCGCCTACTTTTGTTCGGCCAAGCCGCGCAGGAATTCGTGCGCCTTGACCAGCGCGCGGGCGCGATGGCTTCCGCGGTTTTTCACCTCGGCGGGGAGCTGTGCGAACGTCTCGCAATGCCCGGCGGGAACGAACAGGGAGTCATAGCCGAAGCCGCCCTCGCCCCGCTCGGCGTTGATGATCACGCCCTCGACCGCGCCGTCGAAGGTGCCGAGCGTCACGCCATCCTTGGCCAGCACGAGCACACAATGGAAGCGCGCGGAGCGGGCCTTGCCGCGGGCGCCATCGGCGGCCAGTTCGCTCAGCAGCTTGGCGCGGTTGTCGGCGTCGGTCGCCTGCGGGCCGGCATAGCGGGCGGAATAGACACCGGGCGCGCCGTCGAGCGCATCGACTTCGAGCCCGGAGTCATCGGCGAGGACGAGGCCGGGGAAGGTGTGCGAGGCGGCCGCCGCCTTGATCGTGGCATTCTCGGCGAAGGTCACGCCCGTTTCCTCGGGCGACACCGCGGAGCGGTGGTCGTTGAGGTCGGTGACGGTCCAAGGTGCGCCGAGGATGGCACGGATTTCGGCGGTCTTGTGGGCGTTCTTCGTGGCGATGAGCAGGCGCATGGGGAAAGGATGAAGGAGGAAGGATGAAGGATGAAGAAGAATGCGCGCGCGGTGAGCATGGCAGCAGGGGAGGCGGGGGCCACCTCTTCCTTTCCTTAATGGGTTGCGTGGGGGGCGGGCGGTGGGATTCATTGCATCCCCCTCTTTTCTTCATCCTTCCGCCTTCATCCTTTCTCCGCATGAGCACCGAGCGCCGCAAACCCTATCCTTTCGATCAACTGGAGCCCAAGTGGCAGGCCCATTGGGAGGCTGCGCAGACCTTCCACGCACCGAATCCCGGCGAGCCCGGCTTCGACGCGGCGAAGCCGAAATACTACGTCCTCGACATGTTTCCGTATCCGAGCGGCGCGGGGCTGCACGTCGGGCATCCCGAGGGCTACACGGCCACGGACATCCTCGGGCGTTTCAAGATGATGCGCGGCTTCAACGTGTTACACCCGATGGGTTGGGACGCGTTCGGCCTGCCCGCGGAGCAATACGCCATCAAGACCGGTCAGCATCCGGCGGTGACCACGGCGCAGAATGTCGCCCACTTCAAGGGCCAGCTCCAGCGCATCGGCTTCGGCTACGACTGGCAGCGCGAGGTGAACACCACCGACCCCGGCTACTTCCGCTGGACGCAGTGGATCTTCCTCCAGCTTTACGGCTCCTGGTTTAATCCCGAGACGCAGCGCGCCGGGCCGATCTCGACTTACCAAGGCGACGACGCAGACAGCGTGCGTCTGGCTTATGTCGCTGAGGCGGCGGTCAACTGGTGCCCGGAACTCGGCACCGTGCTGGCCAATGAGGAGGTCGTCGATGGCAAGAGCGAGGTCGGCGGTTTCCCGGTCGTCCGCAAGCCGATGCGGCAATGGATGCTGCGCATCACCAAATACGCCCAGCGGCTGATCGACGAGTTGGCGGGTCTCGACTGGCCGAACGGCATCAAACTTTTGCAGCAAAACTGGATTGGGCGCAGCGACGGAGCGGAGGTCCATTTCCCCGTGCTCACCGGGATGCAAGGCAGCAGCCGTGAACAACTCTCGCTGGATTCCGCCCGGAGCTGGCTGGCCGTTGGCGGCAGGCATATCACCGTCTTCACCACGCGGCCCGATACCCTCTATGGCGCCACCTACATGGTGCTGGCGCCGGAGCACGCGCTCGTGGACAGCATCGTCACCGCGGAGCAGCGCGCCGCGGTCGCGGAGTATCGGGAGAAGACGGCGCGGAAGAGCGATCTCGAGCGCACCGAGCTGGCCAAGGAGAAATCCGGCGTGTGGACCGGCGCTTTCGCCGTCAATCCCGTGAACGGCGAGCGCATCCCCATCTGGATCGCCGACTACGTGCTGCTCGGCTACGGTACCGGCGCGATCATGGCCGTGCCCGCGCACGATGAGCGCGACTGGGAGTTTGCCCGGCAGTTCGCGCTGCCGATCCGCGCCGTCGTCTCGCCGACGCCGAGCCTCGGCCTGGGCGGAGGCGAAAGCCCGTGCAGCGCCGAGCCGCTGGAAGTCTTTACGGAGGAAGGTTACGCCATCCGCTCCGGGCCGCTCGATGGGCTGCCCACGCCGGAAGCGAAGGCCGAGATTACCCGCCTGCTGGAGGCCAACGGGTTGGGCAAAAAGACGATCAATTACAAACTGCGCGACTGGCTCTTTTCGCGGCAGCGCTATTGGGGCGAGCCATTCCCGATCGTGTGGGAAGATGGCCAGCATCGGGCGATCGACCCCGGCGAACTGCCGCTGACTCCGCCCGAGCTGGCCGACTTCAAGCCGACCGGCACCGGCGAGCCGCCGCTGGCCAAGGCGACGGACTGGCTGCGGTATTCGGAAAAGGCAAAGCGCGAGACGAACACGATGCCGCAGTGGGCGGGCTCGTGCTGGTATTACCTGCGGTATTGCGACGCGCGGAACGACCAGCGGTTTGTCGGCGAAGGCGCGGAGAAATACTGGATGCAGAGCGGCGGCAAACCCGGCGGGGTCGATCTTTACGTCGGCGGCACGGAGCACGCGGTGCTGCACCTGCTCTACGCGCGCTTTTGGCACAAGGTGCTCTTCGACCTGGGCCGCGTGAGTACGCCGGAGCCCTTCCAGCGGCTGGTGAACCAGGGGCTGATCCTCGGCGAAGACGGGCAGAAAATGTCGAAGAGCCGTGGGAACGTGGTCAATCCCGATACCGTGATTGGTGAATACGGCGCGGACGCTTTGCGCTGCTACCTGATGTTCATGGGGCCGCTGGAGGCGTCGAAGCCGTGGTCGATGAATGGCGTCGAGGGCGTGTCGCGTTTCCTTGCCCGCGTCTGGCGGCTGGTCATGGAAGAAAACCAGGCCGGTGAATGGGTGCTGTCGCCCATCGTGCAGGACGTGGCGCCGGACAAGGCGCAGCTCAAGGTCATCCACGCGACGATCAAGAAAGTCGGTGAAGACATCGAGGAGCTGAGCTTCAACACTGCGATCTCTCAGATGATGATCTTCGTGAACGCCTTCATCCCGGCGAACCCGCGGCCTTTGTCGGCCATTCGCACGCTGCTGCAGGTGCTCAATCCCTTCGCCCCGCACCTGACCGAAGAACTCTGGGAGCGCCTCGGCCTCGGCGAAAATGGCGCACGTCCGCTGGCTACCGAGCCGTGGCCCAGCTTCGACCCGGCGCTGCTCGTCGAGGACGAAATCGAGATGCCCATCCAGGTGAACGGCAAGGTCCGCGACAAGATCATCGTGAAAAAGGACGCGTCGAAGGACGAGGTGGAAGCCGCCGCGCGCGGCAGCGCAAAGATCGCCGAATGGACCGCCGGGAAGGAGATCAAGAAGGTCGTCGTGGTGCCGGGGAAGCTGGTGAATATCGTGGTGTAAATCCTGTCGGTCCGGGCCTTTTACTCGCGCACCAAGCCGCAGGAAAAAAGAAGCTATACAACTTCCCGAGGTGGGCGGCGTTATCTTCCAAAATCGTCATGCAACGCAACCATTGGCTCATCGCAGCCGCCCTTCTCCTGCTTGTCGGCAATCTCATCTGGTACGTCTGGGGAAATTGGGGGCTGATCACGATCCACTCGGAAGACAAATCGCTGGCCGAGATCATTCGTTCGATCGAGAAGCAGGCTGGGGTGACGGTGAAGACGGATCTCGATACCGGCGTCCCTCTGCGCATGCATGTGGACAAGGTCAAACTCACCGAGGCACTGGAAACCTTGAGCACACTCTCCGACTCGCGGTGGCGGCTGGCTTATCTCGTGGGCCCGGACAAGGGGGCGATTGCCGGCGCGCTGGGAAGCTTCACCTCCGGACAACGCGTGGAAGGCTGGAAGGCAGTCTCGGTGTCCGCGCCGGGCATGGTGGACGATCTGAACCTGCTGCCCGACCCGCGGACCGACCTCTGGGAGGTGAAGCCGGCGAAGGAACCGAAGCTGCAAGCCTATCTCCAGCAGGCCGCCCGGACGGTCTCGGCAAACTTCATTTATCCGACAGACTGGAATCCCGAGGTCAGTACGCCGCCAAAAAGCGGACCGATCTCCAAGATACTCCCGCGTCTGGCCAAGGCCGTGCAGGGACGATTCGAGGAAGTCTTCCTGCTTCAGCGCAGCGGTCGTGGCGGTCCGGGCGAGGATGCGGGCGACGATGGCGACGGTCCCCGATTTGCGTCGATGGAAGGAGGTGGCGGAGGCCGAACTCGCACCGGCTTTGACCGCGACCGGGGAGGCTTCGACCGCGAGGCGATGGAGGAACGCATTCAGGCCGAGATCAAGAAACTGCCGCCCGCGGACCGCGCAGTCGCCCAGCAGGAGCACGAGGAGCGCAAAAAATTCTTTGAAGAAATGAGAGATCTCCCGCCCGAACAGCGCGCGGCCAAGGCGCAGGAATTCATGAACAACGACGCCAATGCCGAGCGGATGGAGAAGGCCGCGTCCGCACGCGATGCCCGCCGCTCGCCGCAACAGAAGATCGCCCGAGCCAGGAAGTATCTCGATCGCAAGGCGCAGATCAAAAATGGCACCGCGCCCACGGGTGGTGGCACGCGTCCCTGATCGAGCCATGAACCGCCATCTTCGCCCCGATCTCCGCGGCTTCACCCTCATCGAATTGCTCCTGGTCATCACGATCATCGGCCTGCTCGCGGGCATGATCCTGCCCGTCACCGGCCAGATCGTCGCCCGCGCTCAAGCCACGAAGTGCATGGCCAATCTCCGCCAGATCGGCATCGCCGCTCACTCTGCCGCCGCCGACAACGACAGCCGCTTTCCAGTGATCGAGATCGATCCCAAGAATCCGATCTTCCAGCCGGAAGACAACGCCCAGCCCCTGTCCACAGCCTTTACGAAGTACGGCATCACCGAGGCGGTGTTGCAGTGTGCGTCGGACCTGAAAGGGCCAAATTGGTTCGCGCAGACCGGTGCGAGCTACCTGTGGCAGCCCTACGCCGAGGACGAACCCACGACGGCCATCTCCATTTACACCCGGCGTGGGCAATTCCCCGGCCGGCAATCGCGCGTGCGCCTCGCCACAGACTACGAAGCCGTGCATCCCGGAGATAAAGGCGCCGGGAAGAGATCCAACACGCTCTACGCCGACGGCCACGTGAAGCTGCGCTGATCCGCCACCGCGCCATTTCGGGTGCGGGGAAGCGAGGGCTCACTTGGCGAAAAAATGCGCCCCACCGCGATGCATCCACGGAAGGGCGTTGCAGCGGATAAGCATTGTTGTTACGACTGCTCAACGCATGGCAAATGCATCCCAACCCAAGACCGGCATCCTGGCGCTCGAAGGCGACATCGACCTGCACCGCTCACCAGAGGTCAAGGAAACGCTCGAACCGCTGATCGCGCAGAAGGTTCCGCGCATCCTGCTCGATTTTTCGGCGGTCACCTACATCGACAGTTCCGGCCTCGCGACGATGATCGAGACGTTGCAGCGCATCCAGAGTTACGGCGGCAAATTTGCCATGTTCGGCTTGCGCGAAAGCGTCCGCACGGTGTTTGAGATCGCGCGGCTCGACCAAATCTTCAGCCTCTTCTCCGACGAAGCCTCCGCACTCGCGGGGACTTGATTCGACGATAATCGGGCGTCTCCCTGCATCTGCGGATGCCAGGGCGGGCGAATCTACGGGGCACGCATGAAAATCTCCCGCCTCTCCGCGACCGTCGCCCTCGTCGCCGCTCTCACCACTGGTTGCGCGACCACGCAACGCTCCGCCCCTTCGACCATGAAAGCCAAATCGTCTCAGCCGCTCCGGACCGTGCAGCAGGTCGATCTGCCGCGTTTCATGGGAGACTGGCGCGTCATCGCCAATATCCCGTACTTCGCCGAGAAGGGCTGCGTGGACTCGATCGAGACCTACGCGCTGCGACCCGACGGGAAAATCGACAACTACTTTACCTGCCGGAAAAAATCCTTCGCCGCACCGCAGAAAAAAATCTCCGCACTCGCGAGGGTGCATGACCCAAAAACCAACGCCGAATGGCGAATCCGATTCTTCGGAATCGTGACCGTCGATTACCTCATTCTCGATCTCGACCCAAATTATCAGTGGACGGTCGTCGGCCATCCCTCGCGTAAATATGGCTGGATCATGGCGCGCACGAAAACGCTGCCGGACAAAACCTACGAAGCGATCCTCCAGCGACTTTCGGAACAGGGCTACGACCCCGCCCAATTTAAGAAAGTTCCGCAGCTCCCCAGCCAGATCGGCTGGCTGCATTGAGCGGCCATTGCTCGCTATCTCAGCGCGTCGAGCGCCTTGTTCACCTCGGATAGATGCGTATTAGGTGACACGCTCAGGTCGCGCCATACGACCTTCCCGTCCTTGATCAAAAACGACTGGCGTTTGGTGAATCCGAGGAACCTCGGCACCCCGAAAGCCTTCGCCACCTTGCCGTCGGCATCGGCGACGAGGGAGAACGGCAGTTGATGCTTCTCGCGGAATTTCTTTTGCGCATCCGGTCGATCCTCGCTCACGCCGATGACCCGCACGCCTCGCGCCCTTAACTCCGCAAAGGAATCGCGCAACGAGCACGCCTGCGCCGTGCAACCGGGCGTGTCGGCCTTCGGGTAGAAATAGACGAGCGTGAGTCCCTGGCGGTAGAGGTCGGCGAAGCGCACCGGACGGCCGGTTTCGTCGATGGAGTTCACCGCGGGCGCAGGCGCGCCGATCTCCAGAGCCGAGGCCGGCATCAATCCGAGATAGGCAAGAAACGACATGGCGAGGAGAGCGGGCGAAAGTTTCATCGAACACATAGCGTTGAATCTCTGCAAATGGATGCACCGGATCGCGTGGTTGCGGACGTATTATCACCGCAATGTTTCCGCCCGCTGCATCCGCCAACATCTCTACGCCGCACTGATCATCGTGGACACCCTTTCCTCAGCCGAACCCCGAAGCTCCCGCGGCCTCCTGCGAAGTCTGCTCGTGACCATGCGCCAGTGGTTCGATTCCGACTACTTTCCCGAAGGTTCCGACGCGGTGCGCCAGCGTCCCGACAAGTTCGAGCTCCGCCGCTGCCTGCCGTTTCTCTTCCTCCATCTTGGCTGCCTCGGCGTGATTGGCGTGGGCTGGAGCTGGACGGCTGCGGTGCTCGCGGCGGCGCTCTACTTTGTGCGGATGTTTGCCATCACCGGATTCTATCACCGCTATTTTTCGCATCGCACCTTCCACACCTCGCGCTGGGTGCAGTTCCTTTTCGCGGTCCTGGGCAACACGTCGGTGCAACGCGGCGCGCTCTGGTGGGCGGCGGTCCACCGGCATCACCACAAGCACGCCGACCAGGAGCACGACGTGCATTCACCGGGCTTGAGCGGATTCTGGTGGGCGCACATCGGGTGGATGACGAGCAGCAAAAACTTCCCCACCGACTACCGCGCGATCCGCGATCTGGCGCAGTTTCCCGAACTCGTTTTCCTCAACCGCTTCGATCTGCTCGTGCCGGCGATCTTCGCCGCCGCGCTATTTGGCTTCGGCGAAGCGCTGAACTATCTTGCGCCGGGTCTCGGCACGTCGGGCGCACAGCTCTTTGTCTGGGGTTTCTTCGTCAGCACCGTCGTCCTTCTGCACGGCACGCTTTTCATCAACTCGCTCGCCCACGCCTTCGGCACGCGCCGCTTCGCGACCGACGATGACAGCCGCAACAGCCTGCCCCTTGCGTTGGTCACGCTCGGCGAAGGCTGGCATAACAATCACCACCGCTACATGGGCGCGGCCCGCCAGGGGTTCTACTGGTGGGAAATCGACATCACCTTTTACCTGCTCAAGATGCTCTCGTGGACCGGGATCATCTGGGATCTCAAGCCCGTGCCGCGCAGCATCTACGAGGAAACCAAGCAAGCCCGGCCATACGCCAAAGCCGCCTGATTTCCGCCGCCCGCGGCTCCTTTCGTGCCCACTCTCGCCATCATCGGAACAGGGATCGCCGGCCTCGGCTGCGCCCATTTTCTCCACGCACGCCACGACCTCACGCTCTACGAGCAGAACGACTACGCCGGCGGACACACCAACACGATTACCGTCGAGGAGCAGGGCCGCGCCGTGCCGATCGACACGGGCTTTATGGTTTTCAATCAGGTCACCTATCCGCATCTCACGCGCCTCTTTCGCGAACTCGGAGTCGAGACGAAGCCGACGGAAATGTCCTTCAGCGTCCAGCACACGCCGAGCGATCTCGAATACAATGGCGGCAGTCTGAATCTCCTGTTCGGCCAGCGGCGCAATCTGCTGCGCCCGCGCTTTTGGCGGATGCTGATGGCGATCAACCGTTTCAACGACGAAGCGGTGGCCGCGCTCGACGATCCGAAATATGCCGGCCACAGCCTGCGCGAATACATCACCGAACGCGGCTACGGCGACGACATGTTGCACCGCTACCTCGTGCCCATGGGCAGCGCGGTTTGGAGCACGCCCCCCGACCTCATGCTCGACTTCCCCGCGATGACGTTGCTGCGCTTCTGGCACAACCACGGCTTCCTCGGCCTGCACACCCAGCATCCGTGGTTCACCGTGGTGAATGGCGCGAAGTCATACGTGGAGAAAATCACCGCCCCGTTTCGGGACCGCATGCAGTTGCAGAAAAAGGCGGTGCGGGTCGCACGCGTGGGCGGCAGGGCTCAGGTCACTGCGGCGGACGGCGCGGTGCGTGATTTCGACAAAGTGATTCTCGCCTGCCACGGCGATCAAGCGCTGGCCTTGCTCGCCGATCCCACCGACCTCGAAACGCGCCTCCTGCGCGAATTCAAGTACCAGCCGAACACCGCGACGCTCCACACCGACCCGTCGATGATGCCTAACACGCCGCGATGCTGGGCGTCCTGGAACTATCGCCTCGACGCCGCGCCCGATGGCGGGGTGCTCCCCACGACCCACTATTGGATGAACAGCCTGCAAGGTGTCTCCCGCCGGGTGAACTACTTCGTCTCGCTCAACTGCCACGACCGCATCGCGCCGGAGAAGGTGCTGCGCCGTATCGAATACGAGCACCCCATCTTTAACCTCGCCGCCATCGCCGCGCAGAAGGAGCTCCCGCAACTCAACCGCCTGGCGCCGACGCAGACCACCTACTACGCCGGCGCGTGGTTCAGGTATGGCTTCCACGAAGACGGCTTCACCAGCGCGCTGGAATGCGCCCGCGCAGTCACCGGCGAACCCATCTGGTCATGAATTCCTGCCTTTACGAATGCAGCGTCATGCATCGCCGACTGGAGCCAAAGGTAAACCAGTTCCGTTACCGCATCTTCCTGTTCGCCTTCGACCTCGACGAACTCGACGAACTCGACGCCCGCATCCCGTGCTTCAGCCGCAACCGCGCGAACCTGTATTCATTCCGCGACAGCGACCACCTGCCGCTCGGCAAGGCCACCGTGAAGGAAAACGTCATCGAATATCTCGCCCAGCACGGCATCCAATTCCCCGTCAGCGGTCGGATAACGTTCGTCACTCTCCCTCGCGTGCTCGGCTATATCTTCAATCCCGTTTCGTTCTACTTCTGCCACGATGCCGCTGGCGCCCCGCTCTGTGCCATCGTGCAGGTCGGCAACACCTTCGGCGAAATGAAGCCCTATCTTCTGCGCGAACCCGCGGACGAAAACTTCTTCCGCCTCATCACGCCGAAACACTTTTACGTTTCGCCTTTCTCGGCGCTCGATCTCTCCTTCGATTTCAAACTCCGCGTGCCCGCCGAGACGCTCGACATTCACATCGACGATCGGGATGGCGACCGCCGCGTCCTGCTCAGCGCGCTCACTGGCCACCGCGCCCCGCTGACCGCGACGAAGCTCGCGTGGTTCACGCTCAAGTACCCGCTGATCACCCTCAAAGTCATCGCGCTCATCCACTGGCATGCCTTGCTGCTCTGGATCAAACGCCTGCCGTGGCACCGCAAATCCGCCGGCCTCGACCTGCAACGGGGAGTCCTCAAACCTCACGCTTCACTCGCTGGAAAAATCTCATGAACGAAACCCTCGAAGCTCACCAATCCTCCCTTTCCCCGGCGGTCCGGCCGGACCCCGGCTTCTACCAGCGCGTCGTCGTCGATGCGCTGGGAAAGATGACCGCAGGCTGTCTGCGGCTGGAACTGCCCGATGGTGAAATCAAAATCATCGGCGCGCCCGCTGCCGAAATCAGCGCCACGATGCGCGTGCGCTCTGCCGCCTTCTTTCAAAAGTGCGTGCTCTTCGGCGACGTCGGTTTTGGGGAGGCGTATGTGGACGGGGATTGGGAGACCGACTCGATCGAGCGGGTGATCGCGTGGGCGATCTTCAATGTCGAAAATTCGCCGTCGATGTCTGGCTCCACGAGCCGCGCCTTCGCGCTCAATCTGCTCAAGTTCTACAACCGCGCGCTGCACCTGCTGCGTCCGAACAGCCTCGCGACCAGCCGCCGCAATATCTCCGAGCACTACGATCTCGGGAACGACTTCTACCGGCTCTGGCTCGACGAGACGATGACCTATTCGAGCGCGCGCTTCACCGCCGCCGGCCAGCCGCTCCGTGAGGCGCAGATCGAAAAATACGACGCACTCTGCCGCCAGCTCCGGCTCCAGCCGGACGATCATCTGCTCGAAATCGGCAGCGGCTGGGGCGGCCTCGCCTGTCATGCCGCGCGCAACTACGGCTGCCGTGTGACCACAGTCACGATCTCCGAGGAGCAGTTCAAGTATGCCCGCGAACGCTCTGTCCGCGAGGGCGTGGCGGATCGCGTGGAGATTCGGCTGCAGGATTACCGGCACATCACCGGCAGCTTCGACAAGGTCGTTTCCATCGAAATGATGGAGGCGCTCGGCGACCGTTATCTCGAAACCTACTTCGCCAAAATCGACGAAGTCCTGAAGCCCGAGGGACTCGTCGCGCTGCAATACATCACCGTCCCGGACAGCCGCCACGACGAATTGCGGCGCGGGATCGATTGGATTCAAAAGCACATCTTCCCCGGCTCATTGCTGCTCAGTGTCGGTCGCGTGAATCTGGCGCTCAATCGGACGAGCGATCTATTTCTCCACCAGTTCGAGGATCTCGGCAGCAGCTACGCCAGGACGCTTCACGTCTGGTGGGAAAACTTCAACGGGCGGCTCGATGAAGTGCGCGCGCTGGGCTTCGACGAACGATTCATCCGCAAATGGAACTACTACCTCCAATACTGCGAAGCCGCCTTCGCCAGCCGGAACATCAGCGTCGTGCAGGCGGTCTATACGCGCCCCAACAACCGCGCGCTCCACGTCGTGCTTTGAACATTGCTCCATGATCTGGTTCCTGCGCATCGCCGCAATCGTCGTGCTGCTCTCGATGCTCGCCGTCACGAGCTGGGCGAGCAGCATCGTGGCGCTGTGGAAAATGCCGCGTGAAGTCGCCACGCACCCCTGGTTCATCGCGACGCTTTTCGACACCTATTTCGCCTTCCTCGCGTTTTGGGCCTGGGTCGCTTACAAGGAAACGAGCCATGTGGCGCGCGGCCTTTGGCTGGTCGCCATTCTGCTCCTCGGCAACATCGCGATGGCCATCTACGTGCTGCGCGAGGTCTTCCGCGTGCCCGCCGACGCGAAAATCGAAGACGTGCTGCTTCGTCGCAAATGACGGCGACTGACGCGACGACAGCGGCCTCTTCCGAGGCAGCCGGCTCATTTTGGCAACGGCGCGTGGTCACGCCGATCATTCATCAGCTCAAGCAGGGCATCACGCCGGAGAAGATCGCGCTGACCCTCGCGCTCGGCTTGGTGCTCAGCGTCTTCCCGATCCTCGGCGCGACGACGATTCTCTGCGGACTCGCGGGCTACGCGCTGCGGCTCAATCAGCCGATCATCCAGATCATCAATTACCTCGCGTACCCGCTGCAACTCACGCTGCTCATCCCGTTCTATCGCGCCGGAGAGCGACTGCTGGGCCGCGATCCCGTGCCGCTGAATATTCCACTCCTCATCGAACGATTCGCGGCCAGCGTCGCGCAGTTTTTCAAGGACTTCGGCATGATCGCCGCGGGCGGTATTCTTGTCTGGCTCCTCCTCGCACCTTTTGCGGGCGCTGCCTTCTACTTCGCCGTGCGTCCGTTGCTCCGCCGCCTCGCGACCCGCATCCAGCAGCCGCCCGTCGGCGCATCAACAGTACCATGATCACCTGGCTGTTCATCGGATTGCTCATCATGCTCATCGCCTTCGCCGCAGTTTGGGCGATTGGGGTGAAGATCCGCAACTACTCGTTCCTCGACGTTATCTGGAGCTACGGCGTCGCCATCCTCGCGCCGATTTACGCCGCGGTGGGTCCGGGGCATTTCGAGCGGAAGCTCGCGTTCACCGTGCTCGGCGTGGCGTGGAGTCTGCGGCTTGGCACTTATCTTTTCCGGCGCGTGCTCAAGCATCATCCGCGGGAAGACGTGCGCTATGAGGGCCTGCGCGCGCGTTGGTCCGGCGCCGGCATGTTTCTCGTCTTCCACGAGTTGCAGGCTTTCATCGTGGTCATTTTCTCCCTGCCCTTCCTTTTCGCTGCCTGGCAGCCCGCGCCGCTGAGCCTGCTCGACTTCGTCGGCCTCGGTCTGGTGCTCCTCGCACTCGCTGGGGAAAGCCTCGCCGACTGGCAAATGAAACGTTTCAAGCACGACGCCGGGAACAAAGGCCGCGTGTGCGACACCGGCCTGTGGCGCTACTCGCGGCACCCGAACTACTTTTTCGAGTTCCTTGTTTGGGTTGGCTTCTGCCTCGCTTCGCTCGGCACGCCGCAGGGCTGGCTCACGGTGCTCTGTCCTCTGCTGATGTACTATTTCCTCACGAAGGTGACCGGCATCCCGCTGACCGAGGAATACTCGCTGAAAAGCAAAGGCGATGCCTATCGCGAGTATCAGCGCACCACGAACGCCTTCTTCCCTTGGTCCCGCAAAGCATGATCTCCATCGACTCCATCCTTGAGGCCAATGTCGTCCCCGACCCGCTAATCCGTCTCGCCATCCGCCATCTGCTGGGCGAGACCTTGCGTGCAAAGTGCGGGCCGAATGTGGAGGCGCAACAAGCCGCCTTGCAGGCGCACATCACCGGGCTGAAGCAGAGTCCCATCGCCATCGAGACGCGCGCCGCGAATGAGCAGCATTACGAAGTGCCCACTTCCTTTTACCAATACGCGCTGGGGAAGCGGCTCAAATACAGCTCGGGCTATTGGCCGGAGGGCGTGACATCGCTCGATGTTGCCGAGGAAAGAATGCTCGCTCTGACGGGCGAGCGGGCGCAACTGGCTGACGGCTTGCGCATCCTCGAACTCGGCTGCGGCTGGGGATCGCTCTCGCTCTGGATGGCTGAGCAGTATCCACAAGCGCGCATCACCGCAGTGTCGAATTCCCGCACGCAGAAAGAACACATCGACGCTGAGGCGCAGCAGCGCGGGTTTCAGAATCTGAGGATCATCACCGCTGATATGAACGTCTTCGACATCGGCGAAACCTTCGATCGCGTCGTGTCGGTGGAGATGTTCGAGCACATGAAGAACTATCAGTTGCTGATGGGCAAGGTGGCCCGCTGGCTTGCGCCGGGCGGCAAGCTTTTCGTCCACATCTTCACCCACCGGGAGATCGCCTACCACTATGAGGACAAAGGGCCGAGCGATTGGATGACCCGCTATTTTTTCGCCGGAGGCCAGATGCCTTCGGACGATCTGCTCCTCTACTTTCAGGATGATCTGCGGATTGAGGAACATTGGCAGGTGAGCGGCACGCATTACCAAAAAACCGCCGAAGCGTGGCTGCAAAACATGGACGCGCATCGCGCGGAAATACTTCCGCTGTTCGCGGCAACCTATGGCGACGCGCAGACCACGCGCTGGTGGGTCTATTGGCGCGTCTTCTTTCTCGCCTGCGCGGAACTTTGGGGTTTCCGCGGCGGTGAAGAGTGGATCGTTTCGCACTACCGCTTTTCCAAACCATGAAAGCACTCATCCTCACTTTCCTTGCCGCCTCTTCACTGGTCGCGCAGGCGACTGGGCCGGCGGCGACGCTGCTGGCCAAAGGCGACGCGCTCGATCAACAGCTCAAGACGAAAGAGGCGCTGGCAGTGTTTCTCGAAGCGGAGAAAGCCGCGCCGGGCGATGCCGGGGTGCTGCGCCGGGTGGCGAAGGGTTACGCGGAACTCATGCCGGACACGTCCTCGAAGGACGGGAAGCGGGCACTCGGTCAGAAGGCGGTCGAGTATGCCCGACGCGCGGTGGCGGCAGATCCAAAGGATGCCCAGGCGCATCTCGCGCTGGCCATCTGCTACGGGCGGGTCGCGCCGCTGCTCGATAACCAGACCAAAATCAACTACTCGAAGTTGATCAAGGAACATGTGGAGAGGTCGCTCGCCCTCGATGCGTCGAGCGACTACGCGTGGCATGTCCTCGGGGCGTGGCATTACGAACTGGCCGGGCTTAATCCGGTGCTCCGCGCGGTTGCCAGGCTGGTCTATGGCGGTGTTCCGTCGGCGTCCTATGACGATGCGGTGAAGTATTTCAAGAAGGCCATCGAACTCGCGCCGCAACGCGTCGCGCATCATGTGGAACTGGGCCGCACCTACGCGGCAAAGGGCCAGACTGAACTCGCGCGCGCTTCGCTGAACAAAGGGCTCTCGTTGCCCAATCGGGAAAAGGATGATGTGGAGACGAAAGAGCGGGGGCGGGCGGCGGTAAAGAAACTGTAGGTCTTTTGCGGAAGAAGCTCCAAATGAGAGTGCGGTCATCCTGAGCGGAGTTCCTCGTGGGCAAGCGGGGAGGAACGGAACCAAAGGATCCCGGGAGTCCGAGTCAGAGCATCTGCCGAAAAAACGCTTCCGAATCTTCGGCGACTAATCCGCCGCTCCGTAGCCGCGAATTCATTCGCGAAGCCGATGAAACAGAAACTGCTGATGGCATTCGGTCCAGGCGCACCGGATCCTTCGACGGCGCTCCGCCCGCCTTTCCACCTCCACTCCGCTCAGGATGACACCCGCTTTTACCCAAGAATGATGGCTGGCAATCGCTCTTAGTTGCCGAGCAGGACGATCGGTCCCGTGGCTTTCGGCACGCCGCCGGCCGGTTCGATGCTGATCGCAAAGTTGTCGATCTTTTTGACCGGTTGATCGGGGGCAAATGAAACGCGGGCGTAGCCGTCCTCATCGACGGGGACGATGCCGCCGTTGACCGGTTGCGGATATTTCGGGTCGATGACCCAGAGCTGGTAATCCTTGCCGCCTTCGGGCCGCGGCAATTTGGTGAGCTTCACGACGCCCCGCTGCCGCTCCGGATCCCACACGACCACAGCGCTGCCTTTGGCGAAGGACTCGATTTGCGCGGTCAGCGTGGCGATGCGGACTTTGGCAAAGGCGTCGCGGTTGCGGAGTTCGAAAGATTCCTGGCGCAGGGCGAGCGTCTCACCGCGCCAGAGATCGCGCTCGTACCAGAGCGCGGCGGTCGTTAGGGCGAAACCTGCGGCGATCGCCCATGGGAGCAGGTTGCGACCCGCGGGTTGGGCAGGTGTTTTCGCTGGCGTGGCTTCGGCGCGGATGGCGGACATCACGCGTTCGCGCAACTCCGGCGAAGGCAGGTGCTGGGGCGCATTGTGAGCCAGGGCTGCGGCGGCTTCGCGCAGTTCGCCGGTGAAGGCGCGCAGTTCGGGATCGGCGGCGAGTTCGGCTTCGAAGGCGCGGGCCGCGGACGGATCGAGGGCATCGAGCACGTATTCGCTGGCGAGATCCTGATGTTGCTCGTCGATCATGAATTCTCCTTCAACGAATCGCGCAACTTGAGCAAGCCGCGGCGAATTCGAGCCTTGATCGTGCCGAGCGGTGCGCCGAGCTTTTCCGCGATCTGCTCGTGCGTGAGACCGCTGAAAAAAGCCATTTCCACGGCCTGCTTTTGTTCCGCGGGAATGAGCGTCAGCGCGGAACGCACCTGCGAACCTTGATCGCGCCGCTCGGCTTCCCCGGATGAGGATTCGTCGGACTCGGGGAAATGGCTGAATTCGACGGTCGCCCTTTCCAGGGTGCGATCGAGCCGCTGGCGCACGCGCAGGCGGTCAATGGCTTTGTTGCGCAGGATCATGACCGCCCAGGTGAACGGGCTGCTCCGCGCGGGATCGTAGGTCGCGGCGCGACGCCAAAGGTGGGCGAACCCCTCCTGGAGCACGTCTTCCGCTTCCCGTTCATCGCGCACCATTTTCAGCACGAAGGAAAAGAGCCCCGGCGAGAAGCGGTCGTAGAGCGCGCCAAACGCGACCTCATCGCCGGTGGCGATGCGCGCGAGCAATTGGGCGTCGAGCTTGCGGTCGGCTTCTTTGGTGGAGGTCATGGGTGAGCGAGCTTCGGCGGCTGGAGAAATCCGCATGGGGAATCCGCCGCCGAAAGGGTCACTGGCGCGGGAGGGTGAGGAGTTCCAAAGCGGTTGGCAAGCGGCGAGCACATTAGATTAGACGCCGGATCGAGCCGGAGAGATGCGCCCGATCATGGACGCGCTGCGGTCGCGTGCTTTATTCGAAGGTATGAAGCTGCGCGTTCCCGTTCCCTTGCTCCTGCTTTTTTTACTCGGGATGGTCATGATTCCGGCGAGTTCGGCAGCGGACTTTGGGACGAAGGTCGTCTTTAAAAAGAATGCTCCCGTGGCTTTTGCCGATTTCGTCCTGACGTATCTCGGCGAACGCCGGGTGGCTTCCGATCGTTTTCCGGTGGGCTTTCTATATCACGATTTTCACGTGGCCAGCGCGGCCGGGACGCAGACGGTTTCGTGGAGTTCCGGCACCGGGGATATCGGTCCGGCGTTGTTTCGCGTCGGCAGCTCGAAGTTTGCCCTTGAACTCAGTCGCTCTGACAAGCTCGGCCGGTTAAAGCCGAATGAACTCGTCATCAGCCGCGCGCCGCAGGCCTCGCCTTATTCGCGGCTCCGGCCGCCCATGAGCAGCGGCAACAGATAGTAGAGCATGTAGGCGAACGAGGTAATGAACGCGGCGACATAGGTCCACGCCGCTGCGTCGAGCGTCTTGCGCACGCCGGCCATTTCCTCATCGGTGCCGATAAAGCCCATCTCCGCGAGGCTCCGCTTGGCGCGCGCCGACGCGTCGAATTCCACGGGCAGGGTGACGAGGTTGAAGAGCATGATGATGCCCCACCCCACCGCCATGACCGTGAGCCCGGTGTAGCCCGAGAGGAAGCCGGTGAACATGCCGACCAGCGGCAGCCACATCACGATCTGGCTGGCAAAATTGGTCGCGCCGACCGCCGCCATGCGCCAGTGCAACGGCGCGTAGGCTTGCTGATGCTGGAGGGCGTGGCCGCATTCGTGCGCGGCGACGCCGAGCGCCGCGAGCGAGTTGCCCTGATAGTTTTCGTGCGAGAGCACGAGGCGCTTGTGCGTCGGGTCGTAGTGGTCGCCGAGCAGACCTTCCTGGGCGACGATCTCGACATCCTGGATGCCCGCGCGCTGGAGGATGGCCGCGGCGACCTGGGCGCCGGTGGCGCGCGAGGAGGCGGGAATCTGACTGAAACGATGATACACACTCTTCACGCGGGCCGCGGCCCACAAGGAGAGCAGCATGGTTCCGGCAAAGAGGAGGATGGTTAGAAGGCTCATAGTTTTTGGTTTGGAGACTTAGATGGGCTTGGATGAAAAATGTTCAGCGAATCGCGCCTGAAATCGGCAGGGGAGGTGGTTGGATGGGAGTCGCTCGCGAGGCGGCGCGCGGGCTCGCGGCGAGCGCATTGCGAATCATCATCAGTTCACCGACGTTCTCCGGCGTGAAGAGGCCGACGAGACGCCCGGCGGTGTCGAGCACGGGGAGCGCGGGGCAGTTGCTCTCCTGCATGGTGGCCACCGCGCGCTCGAAGAGCATCGTCTCGTGCACTGCGGGCACGTCGATGCGCATGACTTCGGCGACCGGCGTTTCCGCGCCGGATTTGCGGAGCGCGATGAGCAGGTCGTCGCGAGTGAGCAGGCCGCGCACTTCGCCCGCCGGGCCGACAATCGGAAAGTCATGCTGCGAAGTGTGAAGCAGCGCTTCGATGGCAGCGTTCAGATCGGCGTGGATCGGCAAGGTCTGGAATTGCGTGATCATCCCGGCATGCACGCGCAGCCCGGAGGAGGCGCTTTTCATTTCCGCGTGAGCCGCTTCGCTTTGCGCGCCGAAGAAGACGAAGACGGCGATGAGCACGAGCATGATGGGACCCTGAGTCAGGCCCCAGAAGCCAAAGCCAAAAGCCATGAGCTGCCCGACATTCGCGGCGATCTGCGTGGCCCGAGCGTAGGGCAGGCGCATGGCGAGGAGTGCGCGCAGCACGCGTCCGCCGTCCATGGGAAAGGCCGGCAGCAGGTTGAACGCGACCAGCCAGAGATTCACCATGAGGAGCTTTTGCGGCAGGCTCGTGCCCGTGCGCTCCACGGCGGTCAGATCAAAAGATTGGCCGGAGAATCCAAAGATGAGGAGCAGCACCGCGGCAATCGCGACATTGACCAGCGGCCCGGCGATGGCGACGACGAGTTCTTGCGAAGGCTTCTCCGGCATGCGCTCCAGCCGCGCCACGCCGCCGATGGGCAGCATGGTAATGTCCGGCGTGCGGATGCCGTAACGGCGCGCCGCCATGGCGTGACCGAACTCGTGGAGGAGCACGCAAACGAAAACGAGGCAGATGAAAACGACCGCGTCCACGGCCGCCGGCGCGCCGCCCACTTTGTAATAGCCGAGCCCGATCCACGCGAGCAGCAGAAAGAACGTGAAGTGAATACGCACTTCGATGCCGAGGATCTTAGCGATCTTGAAAGACCAATTCATAGTTAAGGGATACGTTTGCGCGGGTGGATTCGGGCGCCTCTAGCAGACAAATTCCGCCTCCTTCCGTTCAATGCCGCGAACCTCGCCGCGGCCTCCGAATCCTTTGTGGATCAGGATTCCATACCGAGCAGCACGGCGGACGTGCGCCGGGTTGCGCCCGTGTGAGCGGCCACGATACTCCGGGCGAGTTCGGCGAGTTCCGTGCGGCGCTCCGGGTGAGCAAGCAGGTCTTCCAGTTGAGCGCGAAGTTCCGCCGCATCGCGCACTTGCACCGCGGCGCCGGCTTCGCGCCAGCGCGTGACGATCGCGGCGAAGTTCTCCATGTGCGGACCGAAGACGACGGGCTTGCCGGCCAGCACGGGCTCGACGGGATTTTGTCCGCCATGCGCAGCCAGGCTCTTGCCGATGAAGACGACGGTGGCGAGGTGGTACCAGTCGCGGAGTTCGCCCGTGGTGTTGACGATGAGCACGTCTGCCGGGGAATCACTGACTTCGCTGCGCAAGGCGACGCGCAAGCCCAGCGGGCGCAGATCGGCGAGCACCTCGGGGGTTCGTTCGACGTGGCGCGGGACGACGATGAGAAAGAGATCGGGGAAGCGGGCGCGGAGTTCGCGGAAGATCTCCGCGACGCTCCGCTCCTCGCCGGGAAAGGTGCTTCCCGCGACCAGCACCGGCGCGCCGGCTTTCACGCCGAGCCGGCCGAGCAACGCGCGAAACTCCTCCACGCGCTCGCCGCCACCCGAGGCGTGATCGAACTTCGAGTTGCCGGTCACGTGGATGCGCGCTTCCTCGACGCCGAGCGAATGCCAGCGCGCGACATCATCCGGCTCCTGCACGGCGAGGGCGTCGAGCAGTCGAAAGATCGGCCCGGTGAGTGCGCGGGCGCGGCGGAAGCGCGCCTCGGAGCGCGGCGAGAGTCGGGGGACGAAAGTGACTGGCAGCCCGCGTCGCCTGGTTTCCGCCAGTAAGTTTGGCCAGACAGCTTCGATGAAGATCAACCGCTGAGGCCGCACGGCGTCGAGCGCGGCGCGGACGATCCAGGGCGCATCGAGCGGGTTGTAGATCACCTCCAGCCATTCGCAGGCGGCTTCGCGGGCAACGGCGTAGCCGGTCGATGTGGTCACCGATAGCGCGACGTTGCGCGCGGGATCGAGCGCGCGGATTTGCCGCGCGAGTTTCAGCGCGAGGAGCGTCTCACCGACGCTGATCGAGTGCAGCCAAGTCCATTCGCCGCGGGCCAAGCGCAGGCGATCCGCCGCGGAATAACGCCCGAAGCGCTGGCCGAAATTTTCCCGATAGCCCCCGCGGCGGAACATGCGCAGCAGGAAACCGGGCAGCAGCGCGACGAAGACGAGCGGGAAGAACAGGTTGTAAATGAAGAGCGCGCGGCGGGCGTCCGCGGGGAGCGAGGGAGGCGGCATCGCGGCGCTCAGGCGGGATTCACCGCGCGCAAGAAAGCCACTTCGGTCCCGCCGTAGCGCTTTTGGCGAAAGCACTCCCAGACTTTGCGCAGCGGCAATTTCGCGCCGGGCAGATGCTCGAGGACGAAGATGCCGCCGGGCGCGAGCGCCTGGCGCAGCGGTTCGCTGGCGAGCAATTCGGGGGTGAAGTCGCGTTCGCCCGGGGCCTTCGCGTAGGGCGGATCGGCGATGATGATCTCGTAGCTCGCTTGCGAGGCGAAGCGGTCGAGAAAGCGGAAGACATCCATGCCTTGCACCGTGCCGGTCAGCCTGGTGGAAGCGAGGTTCTTTTCGATCGCCAGCACCCCGCGGCGTTCGCTTTCGACGAACGTCGCGCTGGCCGCCCCGCGGCTCAGCGCCTCGATTCCGAGCGCGCCGCTGCCCGCGAAAAGATCGAGCACCCGCGCGCCGCCGACGAAGTCCCCGAGGCTGGAAAAAATAGCGCCCTTCACGACATCCATCGTCGGTCGCAGATCGCTTTTTGGAAGATGCAGCGCGAGCCCGCCCGCGCTCCCGGCGATGACCCTCACGGATGCGGCGGAGTGGCTGGAACCTCCACCGTCCCCGCCGCCGAGACCTCGTCTCGCGTAGCGGCGCCTTTGTCCCGGTCCTTGTCCTTGTTCTGCTCCTTGTCCTTTTTCTTCTTCTCCTTTTTCCCGGCTTTTTTCCGCTCCTCTTCCTCCTTCTTTTTCCGCTCCTCTTCCTTTTTGTCGTTGCCGAAAAGACTGAGCAGGCCGCCGAGCTGGCTGTTGATGGTCTGCGATTTCATCCGCTCCACGAGATCGGTCTTCATTTTGTCGGTCGTGCCGGTGACGTTGAAAGCGATGGCGCGGCGGCCATCCTCGTCCCGGACAAAGTTATCCGTGAAGATGCTCGGAATCGCCTGGAGGAGGTTGTCCTCGGCGGCGAGCCGCGCTTTGAGATCGACCTTCTTGTTGAGCCAGATGGTGCCGTCGGCGCTGACGCGCAGATCGGCGGCCGTCAGCAGAATGCGTTCGACCACGATCTTCTCTCCGCTGAGATGAAGTTCCGCCGCGCCTTCGCTGACCCGGAAATCGGTGAGGGACCGGATATTAAAAACCTCGCCGATCGTCTGGAAGAAACCGAGCTGCCGGAAACGGCCATCGCGCAAAGCGAGTTTGCCGGAGCCCGTCAGCTTGTCCGGCCGATCGCTCTCGCCACGCACTTCGCACTCGCCGTCGAGTTCGCCGGACGCCTGTCCCGCTTCCGCGCCGGTCTGGGTGAAGAGTTGGTCGAGAGAGACCCGGGTGAACTTTACGGCGCCATTGTAGATCGTCTGCTCCCCCTCGGCGCGCGACAGATACCGCCCGCGGACGGCGCCGCCCGCGAATGTGGCCGTGATTTCCGGCAGGGACAGCTCGTGGTCCGCACGCCGAAAGCTGAACGGCGTGCTCATGTTCTCCAGCGCCAATCCGTCTGCCCAGACCGCTTTGCCGATGGTGGCGGTGCCTTCGACCTCCTCCGCCGTGAGCTTCGTGTAGGTCATGTTCACCCCGCCGAAAGTCGCCACATGGCGGCGGTCCTTGTCCAGCAGCTCGAACGCGCCGTCCTTGATTTCGAAACGATTGATGATGACGGCGAAATCCTTCTTCTTCGCCCGCTTGGATTTGTCCTTCTTCGACTCCCTGGCCGTTTGCTCCGCGGTGGACTCTTCGCCCGGGGACGGCGTGGAAGCGACCCCAGGAATCGCACTCTCGGCTGTTGCCTTGCTCGCTTCGCGGGCTTCTGCGGCCGCCTGCTCCGGCTCGGGCAGCTTCCATTTCCCCTCCGGATTCTGCATCCAGACGACCTTCGGATTCTCGACGCGCATCGCGGTGATGATGAGCTTTCCGTCGAGCAACGGGAGCAGCCGGTAGCTCGCGGTGAACGAGGAGGCTTCGAGAAAATTGGCGTCGCCATTCGGGATCGAGATCCCGGTGATGCGCAGATCGCTCCACGGCGTCACGCTGGTGTTGGTGATTTTGAGCGGCATTCGCAGCGCTTTGCTCAGCTCCTCCTGGATGCGCGCCTGGGCGCCGGGCGATTGCACGTAGAGATTCAGCCCGACGAGCAGGGCGACGACCAAGGCGATGGCGACGGCGAGCCCGATGAGAATAGCCTTGGAAACTTTTTTCACGGCGGACAACGTAGCGTCCACGCCTTGAAAGAAAAGGCGGAATCGCCCGCGCAGCCATGCAGGAAATCCTCGTCATCCTCAATCCCGCTGCCCGTAGCGAACGGGCCAAGGCGGCGTGGCGGCGAATCGAAAAACTGCCGAATTGCACCATGCGCGCGACCACTGCCCCCGGCGATGCGCAGGCCGTGGCGGCGGCGGCGGTCAAGGAAGGCTTCAAGACCATCGTCGCCGCGGGCGGCGACGGCACGGTGAACGAAGTGGTCAACGGCATCGTCGGCTCCGACGTGGCGCTCGGCATCCTCCCGGTCGGCACGATGAATGTCTTCGCCGCCGAACTCGGGCTGCCCGGCGATCTGGAGGAAGCGTGGGCGATCATCCGCGCCGGGCGCACGCGGCGCGTCGATCTCGTCCGTGCCAATCAACAGTACTTTGTCCAGCTCGCGGGCGTCGGCCTCGATGCGCAGGTCGTGCAGGCGACCAGTTGGGAGTCCAAAAAGAACTTCGGTCCGCTCAGCTATCTCATCGCTGCCGCGCAAATCGCCGCGCGCAAACCGCCGCGCCTCTTTGTCGAAGCCGACGGCCAGGTCCGCGAAGGCTCCTTTGTCCTGATCGGCAATGGCCGCTACTACGGCGGCCCGGTCGCATTCTTCAAGGACGCCCTGATCGACGACGGCAAGCTCGACGTCCTCATCTTCAAGAATCTCGCCTATCTCGACATCGCCCGCTATCTGGCGACCGTCTTCATGGGCAAGCACACCGAACAGCACGACGTGGAATACTTCCAGACGAAGAAGGCCACCGTCCGCAGCGATGAGGAGGTGCCCGTCGAGGTGGATGGCGAAGTCGTGACCAAGCTGCCGGTGACCTTTCGAATCTCCTCGCGCAAGCTCCGTGTCGTCGTCCCCGTCGGGCGTGAAAAGTAGCCGATGCGCTTCCCGGTTTTCCAATTTTACAACCCGCCGGGCGTCGCCTAATTTTCGCCCCAAGTATGCGCCCCTCCCGCCGCCAAATGCAGCCGTTCGTGAGACGGTGGCCAGCGGGGCGTCCATCGGCGACCGCCCTCGCGGTAGCGCTCAGTGCCGGCGCCTACGGGGCCCAGCTCCTCGTGGAACTGCTCCTCGCCGAGCACGCCACGAAAGACATCTTTCGCCACTGGCTCGCCCTGGATAATCCCGGCGTGCAACTCGGCCACTGGTGGAAATTTTTGACCTTCGGCCTGCTTCACGCCGATCCCCTTCATCTTTTCGCCAATATGGTCCTGCTCTACTTCGCCGGGCGTGAAGTGGAACCCATCGTCGGGGCGCGCCATTTTCTCGGCATCTATGGCTTCGGCAATCTCGTGGGGGGATTGCTGCATTGGTCGGTGATGCCGTGGGAGCCGCTGACCGGCGTCTCGGCGGGCGTGGCTGCGGTCGTCGTCGCCTACGCCACCATCCTGCCCGAGTTGGAGGTCACGATGAATCTGTTCTTCGTCATCCCGGTGCGGCTGCGGGCCAAGCATCTCGCCGTGGCGCTCTTCGGCGTGAGCGGGCTCTGTTGGTGGACGCACACCGGTATGGAGATCGGCCCCCTCGCCATGATCGCCGGCGGCCTTTATGGGTGGGCCTATGTGAAACAGCTTGGCTTCGGCAACCCGCTCCCCATTCAGCGATATATCTTCGAAAAACGGCGGCGTGCCGCCCGACTCGAGAGGATGACGGCCGATCAGTTCCTCGCCGTCGAGATGGACCCCATCCTCGAGAAGATCGCGCAACACGGCATGAAAAGCCTGACTCGCGCGGAGCGGAAAATCCTCGAACAAGGTCGGACGAAGATCGCCGCGCGCGGAACGCGGAAGTAGCAGGGTAAGAACGTCGAGGTCTCAGGTGTCGGCCTCGCTCGTGGCTCTACTCGAGAGCTTCCGGCTGCTCGGATAAAGCTGTATTTTGACCGACGCAGTCGTGAAGATTTAGAAGACGGTATTTGGTCCGACGGTGGTTTGGGGCTCGCAGATCAAGGCGGCCCTCGACGACCTGGCGCTCTGGCTTTGACTGGGAAGAGGGAGTGACGGAATCGTCTTCATTCATGCAGGCGAAAGATAGAAATGCGCCCGCCAACTTACAATGTCGCGCCCTGCGCTCCGCTCGTACATCTGATGTAGAGAAGTCCGCTACATGCCCGCCGCGCCGGATTAAAATGCCCTAAGCTGAGGCGCTCAATACTTTCAGGTCGGCGCGTTTCGCTTCGTAGGTTTCAGCGAAGGCGAGCACCTTTTCGTCGGGCGTCAGGCCTTGGGCACGGCACCATTCGAGATAGACATCGGGCCACCAGTTGCGGTGTTCGGTCAGTCCTTCGTCCTTCCACTGCTTCCAGCCGATCAGCACCTTCGACCACGCGCGGTCGCCCCATTCGACGGCTTCCTTCGGATTGTCGAATTGCGAAACGTACCAATCTCGCCCGACGCGCGCATGGAGCACTTCGTCCGCCCAATCGTAGTCCTGAAAGAGCGCGCTGAGTTCATTATGCGCCGCCTGCGCAGTTTCCCACTCGAAGCGTTTGCCCGTCTTCGGCATCAGCCCCTGCTCGATGAAGTAGAGCACGCCGTGGCGCTCCCTGGCGGTGAGCTGCGAATTGAGCCCAAGCGACCAGGTGAAATTCACCATCACCTTCGTCCAGTCCACGCCGAGCGAGAGAAAGCCGACCTCCCCGAGCATCGCGTGCCGCGCTTCGTCCCAGAGCTGTCGCGTCATGTCGCGGTAGTAGCCCCATGGCTTGCCCTTCGTCTCGGTGATGATCGAGGCCATCATCTCCGGCACGTCGATCTCGCGGAGGCGCTTGTAGAACATCATCAGCACCTTCGGCTCCGGCGGCTGCAGCGGGTCGTAGAGAAAGGCCTCCGCGTTCACGCCCATGTTGTAGGGATCGGGAAAGCGGGCGTCGCGCCGGGGAATTTTGTCGTAGATGAAGGGCGCGCTGGAGTGCTGGCGGACCAGCGGCTGACCCGACTTCGCACCCGTGCCATCGAGCCCGCCGGCCGCCGCAAGACAGTCATCGAGCAACGCCAGCCAGGAGGCGATTTCCGACCTCCGACCGCCGATCTCCCGATGAAACGCCGCCACCGCCTGAGTCCCGTAGTCATCCATTTCTTCGATCTCGACGAGCGCGAACTTCAACACGCGCACGCTCGGCGCATCGGCCAGCGGATTGGTCTCCGCGCGATGTCTTTCCAAGGCGGCACCGAGCACCGGCAGCGCGGTGGCGTAAATGCCGAGGAGCAGTTCCTCGGTCGTTGGCGCGGCTTGGATTTCGTCGAAGAAAATCTCCAGCGCCGGGTCGGGCACGAGGTCGAGCCCGAGCGGCGGTTCGCGCATTTCGCCGACGCGCTGACGCAGCGCCGCAGCGTGCTCGGCGCAGTAGTGGGCGTGCAGCGAGAAGGCCATCTTCAGCTCGTAAATCGGCTCGGCCGTGAGCCGCGCGAGGAAGATTTCATGCAGCCGCTTGAAGCCGTAGTGAAAGCGCTTCAAGCGTTTGACGCACGCCTCGACGGAGAGGCCCGGCCGCTGCGCTTCGTCAAAGGATGCGAGGCCCGCGAGCGCGGGCAGACCGTGGAGTGGCTGGGAGGTGCTCATGGCGGGTAATGGGATGGCGGCTTTCATTATCTGGCGCTGCTCGGGGTGAGGCAATCGCTCCTTTTTTACGAAACCGCGTAGTGCCGGCGGGACCGAATCCCACCCCCCCCCCGTGAAGTTCAGCCGAGATACACGCGGGCCATTTTCCAGCCGGCATAGACGCCGAGGCACGAGCCGAGGCCGCTCCCAAGGAAGGCGGTCATCAGGCCGAGGTGCTCGCCGAGCACCCAGCCGACGTAGCCGCCGACATTCAGGCCGACGAAAATGCAGAGCTTCATGCCGCTCGTGGGAGCAGGGCGCGAGCCGCCTGCCGCCCGCATTTATTCCGCCCGAGTCTCGCGGGTGATGAGATTGGTGGCGACGGCGCGAGCGGTGAGCGCGCCGTCCAGCAAGGCGCGCATCTGGTCGATGATCGGCGTCTCCACGCCGAGCCGCCGGGCGCATTCGTGGGCGCTGTAAGTCGTGGGCACTCCCTCGGCGACCATGTTCATCGAGGAGATGATGTCGGCGAGCCGCTCGCCGCGGCCGAGGCGTTCGCCGACGGCGTGGTTCCGGCTGTGCGGCGAGAAGCAGGTGACCATGAGATCGCCAATCCCGCTCAGCCCTTGGAAGGTATCGCGCTGGCCGCCCAGCGCCACGCCGAGGCGGATGAGTTCGGCGAGCGAACGCGTGACGAGCGCGGCCTTGGAGTTGTCACCAAGCCCGAGGCCGTCGCACACGCCGGCGGCGATGGCGAAGATATTTTTCAGGGCGCCGCCGAGTTCGATCCCCGCCACGTCTTCGCTCGTGTAGGGGCGAAAGAAGGATGTGGTGAAAGCCGCTTGCAGCCCCTTGAGCACGGCGGCCTCGCGGCAGCCGAGCACGATGGCCGTGGGCATTTTGCGGGCGACTTCCTCGGCGTGGCCGGGGCCCGAAAGCACCGCGATCGGATTGCGCGGGAAAAACTCCGCGAGGATTTCGCTCATGCGCAACCCGCTGCCGCGCTCGACGCCCTTGGTGCCGGAGAGCAGCACGGCGGTTTCGCCGAGCGCCGTTGTCGAGAGCCGCGCCGTCACTTCGCGCATCGCCTTCGATGGCGTGACGAGGAGGAGAAGATCGCAGCCGGCGAGGTCGTCGAGTTCGGCGGTGAAGCGCAGGGCTTCGGGCAGCGCGATGCCGGGCAGATATGCGGCGTTCTCCCGCGTCGCCGCGACCTTCGCGATGTGCTCGGCGTTATGTCCCCAGACCGTGATTGGGATCTGATTCTCGTGCAGAAGAATGGCGAGCGCCGTGCCCCAACTCCCCGCTCCGACGATTCCGACATGATGGAAGTTCACGGCGCTTTTGGCCCTTCGTCGGCGGAATCCTCGTCGCTCACCGGGCGCAGTTTGAGGTTCTGCACTGGCGGCGCGGCCTGCTCGCTCTCCCCGCGCCGGAATTCTGTCTCCGGGGTCTGCGCCTGCGGCTCTGGCGCGGTTGTGGCGGTGCCCGGTTTCGGCTCGCCGAAGCGCAACTCGGTGCCGTCGAGGAGACGCCTGATGTTGGGTGTGTGGCGCTTCAGGACGAGCAGCGCGGCCGCGCAGGCGAAGTAAAAATTCCCCCACCCACGCACCCCCGCCCAGCCCTGCGCCGGACCGAGGAACATCAGCGCGATAACGGCGATCGGCAACGAAAGCGCGGCGATGAGCGAGGCCAGCGAGACGTAGCGCGTGAGCTTCAGCACCACGCCCCACACCGCCAAAATGATGATGCTGACCAGCGGCATCATCCCGATGATCACGCCGAGCGAAGTGGCCACGCCCTTGCCGCCCTTGAAGCGCAGCCATGCGGGGAAATTGTGCCCGAGAATACAGCCGAGCGCCGCCGTGATGCCGGCATAATCCGGCGCGAGATGATGCATCTCCATGCGCCCGCGCCCGACCGGCACCTCGTAACCCCAGCGCGCGGCAATCCAGACGCCGACTGTCACCGCGAGCCAGCCCTTGAACGTGTCGCAAAAGAACGCGAGCAGCCCCCACTTCCTGCCCATCGTCCGCCAGACATTGGTCGCGCCGATATTTTTGCTGCCGTGCTCGCGGATATCGATGCCCTGCGACTTGGAGAGGAGCAACCCGCTTGGGATCGAGCCGAGGAGATAGGCGGCAATGACGATGAGTGCGACGACGAACCCCATGACTATTTTCGGGCGCGCTTGGCGGCGAGCGCCGCCTCGATCTTTCCGAGCGGCAGCGTGTTCACCACATCGCCGCGGGTGAGCCCGCCTTTGCGCGCGGTGCCGATGCCGAAGTGCAGGAACTGGAGCTGCGAGGTGTGGTGCGCGTCGGGGTTGATCGCGCACTTCACGCCTTTGGCTTTGGCCGCCGGCCACCAGCGCCAGTCCATGTCGAGCCGGCGCGGGTTGGCGTTGAGTTCGATGATTGTGCCGGTGCGCGCGGCCGCTTCGATGATCGCGGTGTGATCCACGGCGTAACCGTCGCGCGTGAGCAGCAGCCGGCCGGTCAGATGGCCGAGCATCGTGACGTAGCGATTTTCCATCGCGCGAATGATCCGCGCGGTCATCTCTGCTTCGGGCAGGTTGAAAACGTTGTGAACGCTGACCACGCAATAGTCGAGCTGCGCCAGCACTTCATCGGGGAAATCGAGCGAGCCGTCCTTGAGGATATCCACTTCGCTGCCGGCGAAGATCCTGAAATGGCCGTCGAAGGTTTTGTTCAGCTCGCGAATCTCCGCGACCTGCGCGAGCAGTTGATCGGCGTTGAGGCCGTGCGCTTGAAAGGACGACTTCGAATGGTCGGCGATGCCAAGGTATTGCAGGCCGAGTTCCCGGGCCGCTTCCGCCATCTCGGCCAGGGTGCTGCGGCCATCGCTGGCGATGGTGTGATTGTGAAACGTGCCGCGGAGATTCTCCGATTCGACGAGATCCGGCAGGGTGTGGTTTTCCGCCGCTGCAAATTCCCCGCGATCTTCGCGCAGCTCCGGTTCGACATAGTCCAGCCCGAGCGCGCGGTAGAGCCCGCGTTCGTCGTCAATCCCGGGCACCGGAGCGGGCGGCTCCGCTTTCGGATTCCGGATTTCGGCTTTCGGATTGGCGAGCGGAGCGAGCCGGTATTCGTTGAGCGTCCAGCCGCGGGCCAGCGCGCGCTGGCGCATGATGATGTTGTGCTCCTTCGAGCCCGTGAAGTAGTTGATCGCGAAGGGATACTCCGCGTTCTTCACCACGCGCAGGTCGGCCTGGATGCCTGATTTCAAGCGGACGCTCGATTTCGTCGGGCCGTGGGCGATCACGCTCTCGACCATCTCGTGCTTCACGAAAAAGTCCGACACTTCCGCCGGGGCCGTCGTCGCCACGATGAAGTCGAGATCGCCGACGATTTCCTTCCGCCGCCGATAGCTGCCGGCGACGGCCGCCTGGAGCACCTCCGGCAAATCCTTGAGCGCCCCGAGCATCCGCTCGGCATCCGGTGCGATCTCGCCCAGCCGGAAACGCCCGGCGTGCTTGGCCCGCGACTGGATCGCGGCCAGAATATTGTCCGCCGTCTTCTTCCCAAAGCCCGCGAGCCCCGCGACCCGTCCATCTTTCGAGGCTTTCTCCAGTTCCGCGATCGTCGTGACGCCGAGCTTCTCCCACAGCGCCTTGATCTTCTTGGGCCCGATCCCTTGCAGATCGAACATCTCGAAAACCCCCGGCGGAAACTCCGCCTTAAGCGTCTCGTAATAAGCGAGCTGCCCGGTCACGACGAGTTCGGTGATCTTGTCGGCGATGGCTCTGCCGATCCCGGAAATATCGCCCAGCCGATTCTCCGCCGCCGCGGTCGCGAGGTCGCCGGAGTAGGTCTCCAGCGCGCGCGCGGCGTTCTGATACGCGCGAATTTTAAAGACGTTCTCGCCCTTGAGTTCGAGCATTTGCGCGATGCTTTCGAAGGTGTCGGCGATTTGGTCTTTGGTGAGCTGAGCCATGCGGGCCGCGAATCTACGGCGCACGGCGGAGTGGTGTCACGCGGTTTGAAGTTGGTGGCGGCAAATCTCCGTGGCCTGCTCCCCGCCTTATCGCGAATGGCGATCAGTCTGACGCCGAAGCTCTATTTCCGTGGCCGGAGCGGGAGGAGTAGAGACTGCGAATCATGCTTCACGATTTCGACGCCATCCTCATTGGCGGCGTCCCCTCGGGCTCCTGCGCCTCCGCCGTTCTCGCCGCCCATCGGGTGTTCGTGCTCGAGCGCGAGAAATTCCCGCGCTACCACATCGGGGGGATGGGGTTCAGCGCGGGCTCAAGGCCCACGCCAGCCCGCGCACGAGGCGCTCGGGCAGGCGGTCGCTGTGGTGGCCGGGGGATTCGTAGAAGGTCACGGGCGATTTCCTCGTGCGCAGGACTTCGTGGATTTTGCGGGCGCCGATGTTCGCGCCGAATTCATCGTGCTCTGCGCCATCGAGGTAGATGCGCTGCGTCGGGGCGAAGGCGTCGGCGTTTTTGCGGACGAGGGTGAGCGGGTCGAGGTCGAGCCAGCGTTGCCAGGCTTCGGCGCGCCATTGGCCGCGGTCGTCGTAGAGCCACTCGAAGCGGCGCGGCTGGCCGGCGATCGGGGCGTAGTTGGCGCAGAGACCCAGGACGAGTTGGGCCAATCCGTCGCCGGGAAGACGCGGATTCTTCGCCGCCGTCGCGGTGTCCAGATCGGCGCGGGTGATGGCGCGGACGGCCGGCTGTTGGACGATCGGCTGGTGCGTGATCTCGAAATCGCTGTCCGGCGAAAGCGCGACGACTGCGGCGAAGAGATCGTGGTGTTTCATCGTGAGTAGCACCGCGCCGTACGCGCCGCTGGAATGACCGGAGATGATGCGCGGTGCTTGGCCCAGTGTGTAGCGGGCGTCGAGCGCGGGCGCGATTTCCTCCGCGACGTAATCCGCGTAGCGACCCGTGGCGGTCGAGTTGAGAAACTGGCTGCCGCCGTAACGCGAGCGCCCATCGACGACGGCGAGGCGCACCGGTTGACCGCGCCTCGCCATGTCATCGACCACGCGCCCATGCCACGCGCCACGCCCCTGCACGATGGCGTCCTCGGAAGAACCGCCCCAGCCGGGCAGGTAGATGACGACCGGCAGCGGCGTGTCCTTGTTTGATCCGTCGGGAACGAAGACCGCTAGGCGCCGGGCGGCGGGGTCTCCGAGCGGATTGTCGCGCAACGTCACGCCGGGAATGTCGAGCACGTCGAGCTGGGCGGCGTGCAGAAAAGGGGCCAGGAGCAGGCAGAGCAGGTGACGCATGCGCGGGAGGGTAGGGGTTGGAGATGCGGCCGACAACCCGGCGCGTGGGACGGAAAGCGGAGCGGCGCACTCCAGGGCACCGGGGTGGGACGCTCGAACGAAAGGTGGTGGGGCGCGGCCCGCCGGCGCCCGGGAGTGCGCCGCTCCGGTCAGTCGCGCAGGTTGGGCATGAGAAAATGGCGGACGTGGGGAAGCTCCGGGCCGCGGTGAAAGGCGATGACGGCTTCTTCGATGCGCTGATCCTCGATCGTGGCGCGGGTGTGCTGGCGCAGATGCCCGGCCCACGAGCCGACGAGGAAGGTCTCGCGAAAGTGTTTCGGGTTGTCGAGGTCGTGGAACAGCGTGCAGCGGAAGGCGCCATCGCGCAGTCGCGCAGTCGCGTCTCGCGCAGCGCACGCATGGCGTGGCGGAAGGCGCGCGCTTCGGCGGGATCGACGCAGTAGTCGATGGTGATGAGCACCGGGCCGTCCTCGGGCGCGGGCTCGTTGGTGAGGTTGTGTCCGCGCCAATGCCCGGACGGCGAGAGATCGAGATCGGCCAGGTGGCTGATCGGCAGCCAGCGATCGAGCGCCGCGCACCCGAGCAGCCAGACCGCGGCGGTGCAGAGCGCGGCCGTCGAGCCGAAGTCAGTCGTCACGCGGCCCCAGGTGAGCGCGCCGAGAGCGAGCGCGCCTTGCGCGGCGACGAGGTAGATCGCGGAGCTGCGGGCGCGGACCCAATTGGGAAACGCACCCTGCGCCGCCACGCTGAGGGTATTGAGCCCGCTCATCCAGCCGGCGCCCGCGAGGAGCAGGATCGCGCCCATGGCGAGGAAATTGGGCGCGAAGGCGAGGAGCACCGCGGCGCTGGCGGAGCAGAGGCACGCGGTGGTGAGCACCTTGTCGAAGGAAAAGCGTGCCCGGATTTTCGGGAGCACGAAAAGCGCGGTGAGAATCGCGCCGCCACCGTAGCAACCCATGAGCGCGCCGAATTCCGCGCCGCTCCCATGCCGGTGCCGCACGAGCACGGGCAGCAATGCGAGGGGCGCCACCGCGGCAAAAATGTGCAGGGCCGCGCGCCAGCACGGCCTTCATGGCTGGCGCGTGGCTCGTGTAACGCAGCGCCGCCGTCATCGCGCCGAGCATCTGCTCCCGCTCCACCCTGCGCCGCGAGGATGAGTTTGCGGCGATCTACGAGATCGGCCAGCGCCCCGGCGGGCAGGGCGAGGAGGAAAAGCGGCAGGCTCGACATCGTCTGCATGAGCGAAATCATGAGCGGCGACGGCGTGAGCGTGGCCATCGTCCAGATCGCCGCCGTGTCGTTCATCGTCGTGCCGATATTCGAGATGACACTGGCGATCCAGAGCGCGCGGAATAGCGGCAGGCGCAGCGGCGACGGAGCAGGCGCAGAATTATCAGGCATGTCGTGCGCGGGCTTTAGCCAGCCGCGCGTCCCATGCTAGCGATTGGTCGGGCGGTGACGGATCGGACGGAGGTTCGTTCGGCGCGCTCATCGAGTGGCTCCGATTTGGCGAGGAGGCGCTGGTTTGGCGAGGCTCTTTCGGGATCGTCTGCGGTTTGCGGCTCTTCGACTCCGCTCCGTCCCGCCTGCGCCCGCACGGAACTCCGCTCACAATGACACCCGCCTTTCACTCAGCGAATGCCGTGCAGAATCGCCGCTTGCCGGGGGTGGGCTTCGCTGCTAGTTTCGCGGCCCTTTTACCGAGCCATGAGCACTCCTACGCCATCCACCACACCGACCACGAAACCCGCACCGCAGCCCGACCGCGGCGTCACCATGAGCGGGGCGGAAATTCTCGTCGAGGCGCTGATCCGCGAGGGTGTGGACACGATTTTCGCTTATCCGGGCGGGGCTTCGATGGTCATGCATCAGGCGCTGACCAAGCGGGAGGACAAACTGCGCACGTATCTCCCGCGGCATGAGCAGGGCGGAGTCTTCGCGGCGGAAGGTTATGCGCGGGCGACGGGGCGCGCGGGCGTGGTGATGGCGACGAGCGGGCCTGGGGCGACCAATCTCGTGACGGGCATTGCGGACGCTTATCTGGACTCGACGCCGCTGGTGGCGATCACCGGCCAGGTGCCGCGGCACATGATCGGCAAGGGCGCGTTCCAGGAGACCGACGTGTTCTCGGTGACGGCGCAGATCGTGAAGCACAACTTCCTCGTGCTGGACGTGAACGACCTCGCGCGGGTGGTGAAGGAGGCTTTCCACATCGCGCAGACTGGCCGTCCCGGCCCGGTGCTGATCGACATCCCGAAGGATGTGCAGATTTCGACGACGCAACCCATTTTCCCGAGCGAGGTGAATCTGCGCGGTTATCACCCGGTGCAGCACGCGGATGACGACGTGTTGAACGAGGTGATCGGTCACATCAAGGCGGCGAAGAACCCGATGATCTATTGCGGCGGCGGCATCATCTCCGGCGAGGCGAGCGCGGAGTTGCTGGAGTTCGTCGAGCGCACCGGCATCCCGGTGGCGACGACGCTGATGGGCATTGGCTGCTTCCCCGAGACGCACGAGCTTTCGCTGAAATGGCTGGGCATGCACGGCACCGTCTATGCGAACAATGCGGTCAACGAGGCCGACCTGTTGCTGGCCATCGGCGTGCGGTTCGATGATCGCGTGACGGGGAAGATCAGCGAGTTCGCCAAGCACGGCACGATCGTCCACATCGACATCGACAACTCGGAGATCAACAAAAACAAGGTCGTGAAGCTGCCGATCCTGAGCGACGTGAAATATGCGCTCGGCAAGCTGAACGAACTCCTCGCGCGGGACGGCAAGTCGCGCGTGAAGACGGGCTTTACCGCGTTCCCCGAGTGGTATGCGAAGATCGCCGACTGGCGCGCGAACTTCCCGTTCACCTTCAACGACACCGACGACGTGATCCAGCCGCAGTACGCCATCCGGCTGCTCTACGAGCTGACCAAGGGCGAGGCGATCATCACCACGGGCGTGGGCCAGCACCAGATGTGGGCGGCGCAGTTCTATGATTTCGACAAGCCGCGCACGCTGATCACCAGCGCGGGCCTCGGCTCGATGGGCTACGGCTATCCGGCGGCGCTCGGCGCGAAGGTGGCCTTCCCCGACAAGCAGGTCGTGGATATCGACGGCGACGGCTCCTTCCTCATGAACGTGCAGGAACTGGCGCTGGCGCACGTCGAAGGAATCGCCGCCAAGGCCATGATCCTGAATAACCAGTGGCTCGGCATGGTGATGCAGTGGGAGGATCGGTTTTTTAATTCCAACCGCGGTCACACCTTCCTCGGCAACCCGAAGAACACCTACAAAGGCAGCCTCGAAGATGCGACGGGCATCTACCCCGACTACGTGAAGATGTGCGCAGGCTTCGCCGTGAAGTGCGAGCGCGTGCTGCACAAGCGGGATCTCAAGGCCGCGATGCAACGGATGCTCGACGCCGATGAACCCTACGTCCTCGACGTGATGGTGCCCTACACGGAGCACGTCCTGCCGATGATCCCGGCGGGCGGCACCTACAAGGACATCATCTACGAAGGCCGCAAGACGCTGAAGGCTGGGGACGGGCTGTAATACCATCGTTCACAATTGACCGGACTGTTTGGAGGTGGTGGTGCGGCGCGATACGGTAGGCGAGGTGTTCAACCTCGCGGGAGGATGGACGAAGGCGGCGGGACGGCGCGGAGTGAAGGACGCAGGCCGCACGCGAGTCGGCCCCGCCCCCGCGTTGCGCTCGCCAGCGCGAGGTTGGAAACCTCGCCTATTTTGGATGCGGCCTCCCGGAGACTGTCCTGTTATTTGTGCGAGTTGGCCCAAGACCATTTCCCAAAACTCCTGAATCGGAAGAAAAGGACCGCAGATTTTCGCGGATTCAAAGGTCCGAAAATCCGCGCCAATCCGCGGATCGCCTGCCTTCGACCACATCCTCCAAGTCTCAGCGCCGCCGCCGCCAGCCAAGTACTGCGGCCCCGATGAGACCGAGGGTGATACTGCCCGGCTCAGGAATTGTCGCGACGATTTGACTTCGATACGTCGGCAGGCTCGCCGCGTAGGTGAGATCGCCGAAGACCGCGGTGAAATCGGGCTGGCCGATGTAGGAAGCCGTGGCGTCCACGATGCCGATCAGTTCCCATGTGGCGCCGTTCTTGTAAAAGACCGCGCCACCGGAGTCTCCCGGCGAGCCCTGAGCCTCGTTGGCCGTATTGTCGAAGTCGGTCACGAACGTCGTTAAGTTGCCGAAGCCTACATTGAGGATGCTCGGCCCGGATTCGATCGTATTCGTGCCCCAGCGGACGCTCTGATTGCCCTGGAGTTCCTTGTAGCCCGAGCGTTCGTACGGCGGGACTCCGCCTTCGGTCCAGACGTTCGAGCCATCGACATTCCATTGAGTCACGCTGGTTTCGCGGTCCTGGCCATTGCCCACCATCGTGATCGCGGAGTTGAGCGAGGGTAGCGCCGAAGCGATCGTGACGGCGGCGAGAGAGATCGGCTCGACAGTGAGCTGGAACAGCGCGAGGTCGGTGAAAGTGGTGTCAGCATTCTGCAGTCGCACCCCGCTGGCCGGAGTGGCGGCGAAAGTGGTGCTGCCGAAGACCACATCGCCGAAAAGGAATCCGCCGCTGCCATCGCGCACGACGTGATAGGCGGTCAGCACCCAACCATGGCCGAGATAGACACCGCTATTGAAGAAACCGTCCTTCGTGTTGAAAACCCGACCCACATTCGCAAAGCCAAAGTCATCCACAGGAGCGGTCGTGTTTTGGGTGCCGTCACCAGTCGCGACGACGACGGCATGTGCGCCCCCGAGCAAAGAGAGGTGCAAAAGGATGGGGAAAAGGCAATGCCTGTGCATGGCTGATGGAGTTGGAGAACCGGCGAGAAGTCAAGGAGCGCTTCGGGAACAACCTGACGAAAGCGGGAATTCCGGCGACGCGCGACCAGATTTCCTCGTTGGCCAGTATGCCGCGAAGGGTCCGTGAACCTTCATGCCGTAGGCCAGCAACTGGCGGTTCTGGCGCGTGGGCCGCGCAAAGATTCCCGTATCGGAGACGAATTGGACCGGACGACTGAAGCAGCACATACGACCCGCGATGTTACCCCGTTTGCGGCAATCTGCGGGCAGAAAATAGCTCCTGGCTTTTCTTCGCGCCCCGGTTCTCCGTCGAAACACGAAATTCCCAGTTGAGAACGGCTTTTGCTAAATTGCTGGCCATCGGCCCAACCATTCCATTACCGCGTCCCGTGCCCAAAACCCCGCCATCTGCTGCGCCGTTGATCGCCCTCCTTCGGCGGAAGGGCGCGAGGGCGCTCGGGTGCGGTGTTCTGCTGCTGGCCAGCATTGCGGCCCGGGCGGCGGAACCGATCGTCCTGCAGCTCAAGTGGTATCACCAGTTTCAGTTCGCCGGCTACTACGCCGCCGAAGCCAAGGGGTTCTACAAGGACGAGGGGTTGCAGGTCGAAATCCGCGAAGGTTCCCCGAGCCGTCCGCCGCTGGAAACCGTGCTCGCCGGCCATGCGGATTTCGGGGTGAGCGACGACGACGTCCTGCTCGCCCGGCTCCGGGGTGAGCCGACCGTTGCGTGCGCGGCCGTCTTCCAGCATACGCCCTACATCGTCATGGCCCGCGCCGATCGCGGCATCACGAAACCTTCCGACCTCATCGACCGCACCGTGATGGTGGACAACGACCAGGGCGCCGCCCAGCTCCGGGCCATGCTCCGGCGCGAAGGCATTCCGCTGAGCCGGGTGCAACTCGTCCCGCACACCTGGCGCAACAGCGATCTCATCGAGGGGCGCGTGGATGCCATCTCCGCCTACAGTACTGTCGAACCCACGCAGATGCGCCAGGCGGGAGTGACGCCGTCGATCATCCGCGTGGCCGATTATGGCGTGGATTTTTACGGCGACACGCTCTTCACCGCCGAGGCCGTGGTCAAAAAGGATCGTGCCCGCGTCGCCGCCTTCGTCCGCGCCAGCCTCAAGGGTTGGGAATACGCCATGCAGCACCCGGCGGAAATCATCGACCTGATCCTGGGCATGCCGGAGGTGCAGAAGCGCGGGTTGCAGCGCGAAAATCTCGAAGTCGAAGCCCAGGAGATGCGGGCGCTCATCATGCCCGAGGTCGTGAACATCGGGCACATGAATCTCGGCCGTTGGGAGCGCATGGAGGAGGTCTTCCGCGAGACGGGGCTGGTCCGCGCCAATCAGGATCTCCGTGGATTTTTGTTCGAGCCCGAGCCGCCCACCGACCGCCGCCTGCTGTGGCTGCTCGGCGGGGTGCTCGCCGTGGCGGTCGGGGTCGGCGGGACGGCGCTGCTCTGGAATTTTCAGTTGCGGAAAAAGGTCGAGCAAGGCACCCGCGAAGCGCGTCTTTCCGAGGCCAATCTCAGCGCGCTGATCGAAAACACCAAGGCGGCGATCTGGTCGATGGATCGCGATTGCCGCTACATCATCTTCAACTCGCACTTCCGCGGCGAGATCGAGGAAAACCTCGGCATCACGCCCGCGGTCGGCATGACCATCGAGGATCTCCTGCCGCCGGACAAGGCCGGCGAGCGCCGGAAACTCTATGTCCGCGCCTTGAGCGGCGAACATTTCATCACCGAGGCGGACTGGCCGACGAAGCGCGGTCTGCGCATTCTCGAGCAGTCCTTCAGCCCGATCGTCAGCGGCGGCGAAGTGACTGGCGTGACCGTCTTCAGCTTCGACATCACCGAGCAGCGCCACCTCGAGGAACAGCTCCGCCAGTCGCAGAAGATGGACGCCATCGGCCAGCTCGCCGGCGGCGTCGCCCACGACTTCAACAACCTCCTCATGGTCATCCAGGGCAATGCCTCGCTGGCCCTCATGGCCCCGCTCCCGCCGGCGGAAGTCCGCGCCATTTTCCGGGACATCCTCGCCGCCACCGAGCGCGCCGCGGCGCTCACCGGCCAGCTCCTCGCCTTCAGCCGCCGCCAGCCCATGCAGCCGCGCGACCTGGAGGCGAATACGGTCGTCGCCGAAGTCGCGCGCATGCTCGAACGCCTGATCGGCGAACACATCACGCTGGAGACGCAGTTCACCCCGGAGGCCACCTTCATCCACGCCGATGCCGCGATGATCGAGCAGGTGCTGCTCAACCTCGCCGTCAACGCGCGCGACGCCATGCCGCAGGGCGGCCACCTCGTGCTCCGCACGGAGGTCGTGAGCGGGCGGAATCGCCCCGGCGGAATGCCCATGCAGGCGCACGCCGAGGTCTTCATCCGCATCGACGTGAGCGACACCGGCGTGGGCATCCCCGCCGAGAGCCTGCCGCACATCTTCGAGCCGTTCTTCACGACCAAGGAAGTGGGCAAGGGGACCGGTCTCGGGCTGGCCACGGCCTTTGGCATCGCCCAGCAGCATGGCGGCTGGCTCAGCGTGGAAAGCGAGCCCGCACAAGGCGCGACGTTCTCGCTTTTCCTCCCACGCCACGAAGCGGCGCGCCCCTCTTCCCTGCTGCCGGCAGCGGCCGCGACGGATGTGCCGCGCGGCTCGGAAACGATCCTCGTCGTCGAAGATGACGCCACGGTGCGCACCGTCGTCCTGCACGTTTTGAAAAATAACGGCTACCGCATTCATCAGGCCGTGAGTGGACGTTCCGCGCTCGACCTGTGGGAGCAATGCGGCGGCGAAGTCGATCTGCTGCTCACCGACATGGTCATGCCCGGTGGCGTGAGCGGCCACGATCTCGCGCAGCAGCTCCTCGCAAAAAAACCGAGCCTCAAGGTCATCTATACCAGCGGCTACAGCGCCGAGGTTTTTCGCGGCGACTTCGTGCTCCCCGAGGGCGTCGCTTTCCTGCGCAAGCCCTATCGCGCCCAGGAACTCCTCACTGCCGTCCGCCAGGCGCTCGATGGTTCGGGTCTGGAGTCCGTTTAGAGCCGTTAAAGAAGCGTCGTGGCTAAGCTGTAGAGGCGGCTCTGTTTCGCTCCGCGGAACGTGCCGCCTGCCGACCGAGCAGCCTCTCCGCCTGCCGCAACGCGAGGTGGCTGCGACTTTGTTCACGAGAATCAGCCCATGAGCAGGGCAAAGGCACCGGTGAGGATCACCGCATGCCCCCAGATGGAAAAGACCTGCACCTTGGTGTAAGCGCGGTGGCTGCCGTTTTCACTCGGCATGTCCGGGTCCACGCCGAAGAGCTTTTCGAAATTCTTGAAGAGATAAGCCCCGGACAGCAGCGTGACGACGAACAGCCCGGTGAAGATAATGCGGATGAAAAGGACGGCTTCGTTTGGCATCAGGCAGAGTGCCATCGTTATGCCGCGCCGCCAGTTACAAATCCGCCGCTTCCAGCCCGCACCAATGAGGCACTCATCGAACCGCAGCAGGTCCGCCTCCCGGTCGCCAGCGCCGAATCGCCGAGGCGCAGAGGGAGGAGAGAGGGTCGCAGAGGGCATTCGTTGCTCTGCGAAGCTCTGCGTGCTCTGCGTGCTCTGCGCCTCGGCGGTTTCCTCCGCGCGCGCGAGCCATCTTCTGTCCGATGTCGCCGAGCAAGGCCACCGCGCGCCCGCCGCGCGCGGACCAGGGATGGTCGCAGTTGAGGCGGGTGAAATTTGGAAAGCTCTGCTGCGCAGAAAAAATCGGGCCCGGCGCGATGCCAATCTCCCCGGCGAGCGCGCGTTGATGAAGTTCCCGCGCCGAGATTTTCTTCGAGGCTCCATCGCGCGCGACTTGGATGTGGTGGCCGCGCCCGCGCTTTACCTTTCCCGCCGCTCGGCTAGTTTCGCGTCCCTTTTTTCGCCCTCCGCCTTTCGCCCTTCGCTTTTCCTTCCATGCTCACCGCCGCCCAGATCCGCCAGCAGTTCCTCGATTTCTTCCGCGAAAAGCAGCACACCATTGTGCCTTCGGGCTCGCTCATGCCCGACTCGCCGAATCTGCTCTTCACGAACGCCGGCATGAACCAGTTCGTGCCCATCTTCCTCGGTGAGAAAAAGGCCGACGTGAGCAAGTGGGGTGGCGCCATCCCCGGCAGCGACACCCGCGCGGCGGATACGCAGAAGTGCATCCGCGCCGGCGGCAAACACAACGACCTCGATGACGTGGGGCTCGATACTTATCACCACACGTTCTTTGAGATGCTCGGGAACTGGAGCTTCGGCGATTACTTCAAAAAGGAAGCCATCGACTGGTCATGGGAGCTGATCATCGAGCGGTTCAAATTCCCGCCGAACCGCTTTTACGCGACGATCTACCAGCCCGATCCGGGCGACCCGAGCGAGCGCGATCAGGAGGCCTACGACCTGTGGGCGGAGAAGTTCCGCAGCGTCGGGCTCGATCCCGCGGTGCACATCGTCAATGGCAACAAAAAGGACAACTTCTGGATGATGGGCGAGACCGGTCCGTGCGGTCCGTGCAGCGAGATTCACATCGACCTCACGCCCGAGGACCGCACCCCCGAGCTGGAGCTGCGCGGCTCCAGGATGGTCAACGCCGGCGTGCCCGAGTGCATCGAGATCTGGAATAATGTCTTCATCCAGTTCAACGCCAATCCCGACGGCACCTTCACGCCGCTCCCCGCGCAGCATGTGGACACCGGCATGGGCTTCGAGCGGCTCACCTCGATCATTCAGGGGACAAAGGAGTTCGCCGACTTCAAGAACGCCAAGATCTCCAACTACGAAACCGACATCTTCCGCCCGATCTTCGACGAGCTGGAGAAGATGAGCGGGAAAAAATACACGAGCACGCTACCGAGCACGCTACCCGGAAGTCAGGCGTCTCGCCTGACCGACCAGCCCGACAGGCGAGACGCCTGTCTTCCGACCGACCAGATCGCCATCGACATCGCCTTCCGCGTCATCGCCGATCACATCCGCACGCTCAGCTTCGCCATCGCCGACGGCATCCAGCCCGGCAACACGGATCGCAACTACGTCCTCCGCCGCATCCTGCGCCGGGCCGTCCGCTA
>Ga0105047_10000189_pt1 | contig 93718 bp, 86 predicted proteins | sample MAT04_FD_78384 | JGI IMG/M metagenome (GOLD analysis project Ga0105047, IMG submission 78384) | Freshwater microbial communities from Lake Fryxell liftoff mats and glacier meltwater in Antarctica - MAT-04 (megahit assembly) | ecosystem: Environmental > Aquatic > Freshwater > Ice > Liftoff... | reverse complement strand
GAACCCGAACCCGAACCCGAACCCGAGCCGACACCCGAACCGACACCGGAACCCACACCCGAGCCAACGCCAACGCCGACACCCACGCCCACGCCCGAGCCCACTCCCGAGCCGACACCGGAGCCCACCGCGACGCCGACGCCCGAGCCAACACCCACCCCGCCCGTGGTCCCCCCGATCGTCGAGGGCGAGGCGCCCCCGGTGACCGAGCCGATCGGGCCGCCCATCGAGACGCAGTAGACGCTCAGGTACGATGGGGGGACACCCCCACACTCAGGCACCAACGAATCACTGACTCGGTGCCGCACATATCGAACCGGAGTCCACCGTGTCTGTATCCATCCCCGAAAAGCCCGCCCTTGAGGGACTCGAACACAAGTGGGGCACGAAGTGGGAGTCCGCCGGCACGTATCGCTTCGACCGCGAGGCGGCGCTCGAAGCCGGCACCGCGTGCGTCTACTCGATTGACACTCCCCCTCCGACGGCATCCGGAAGCCTCCACATCGGCCACGTGTTCAGCTACACCCACATGGACCTCGCTGCCCGCTACCAGCGCATGCGCGGCAAGCACATCTTCTACCCCATGGGATGGGACGACAACGGACTGCCGACCGAGCGTCGCGTGCAGAACTACTATGGCGTGCGCTGCGAACCGACGCTGCCCTACGAGGCCGGCTTCATTGCCCCGTTGGAAGGCGGGGAGGGGTCGTCATCGAAGGCCGCCGACCAGCTGCCGATCTCGAGGCGTAACTTCGTCGAACTGTGTGAGCGGCTGACCGTCGAAGACGAGAAGCAGTTCGAGGACGTCTGGCGGATGCTCGGCCTCTCGGTCGACTGGACCCAGACGTACCGCACGATCGGCGACGACGCGCAGCGCGTCGCGCAGCGCGCGTTCCTGCGCAACCTGTCCCGCGGCGAGGCCTACCAGGCGGAGGCGCCCACGCTGTGGGACATCACTTTCCGCACCGCCGTCGCCCAGGCCGAGCTCGAGGACAAGGAGCAGCCGGCCGCCTACCACCGGGTCGCGTTCCACAAGCCGGACGGCACCGACGTGCAGATCGAGACGACGCGCCCGGAGCTCCTCCCGGCGTGTGTCGCCCTCGTCGCCCACCCTGACGACGAGCGGTACGAGCACCTGTTCGGCACCATGGTGACGACACCGCTCTTCGGAGTCGAGGTGCCGATCCTCCCCCACCACCTCGCCCAGAAGGACAAGGGCACCGGGATCGCGATGATCTGCACATTCGGCGATGTGACCGACGTCGTCTGGTGGCGCGAACTCGACCTGCCCAACCGCACGATCATCGGCGCCGACGGCCGCATCATTGCCGAGGCCCCCGACGTCATCGCCTCGTCGGAGGCGCGGGCGGCCTACTCCGAGCTGGCCGGCAAGACCGTGTTCAGCGCGAAGAAGAGCGTCGTCGAGCTGCTCCGCGCGAGCGGCGAGCTCGAGGGAGACCCGAAGCCGATCGTGCACCAGGTGAAGTTCTTCGAGAAGGGCGACAAGCCACTCGAGATCATCTCGACACTGCAGTGGTACATCACGAATGGCGCGCGCGACGAGAAGCTGCGCTCGGCGCTCGCCGGGCGCGGCCAGGAGATCAACTTCACCCCCGCGCATATGCGCGTGAGGTACGAGAACTGGGTCGGAGGGCTCACCGGCGACTGGCTTATCTCGCGCCAGCGTTTCTTCGGGGTGCCGATCCCCGTCTGGTACGAGCTCGACGCCGACGGGAACACGGGCGCCGTCATCGTGCCGTCCGAGGGCTCCCTGCCGATCGACCCCTCCTCCGACACCGCCCCGGGCTTCGACGAGGCCCAGCGCGGCCAGCCGCACGGGTTCGTCGGCGAGCACGACATCATGGACACCTGGGCCACCTCGTCGCTGACCCCGCAGATCGCCGGCGGATGGGAGACGGACCCCGAGCTGTTCGCCCTCGTGTTCCCCTACTCCCTGCGCAGCCAGGGGCAGGACATCATCCGAACCTGGCTGTTCTCGACGGTGCTGCGCGCCGAACTCGAGCACGGCGTCGTGCCGTGGAAGAACGCCGGGATCTCCGGCTTCATCGTCGATCCCGACCGCAAGAAGATGTCGAAGTCCAGAGGTAACGTCGTGACCCCCGCGGCCATGCTCGAGACCCACGGCTCCGACGCCGTGCGGTACTGGGCGGCCTCGAGCCGGCTCGGAACGGACGCCGCATTCGATCCGCAAAATCCGAAGCAGATCAAGATCGGACGCCGCCTGGCCATCAAGGTGCTCAATGCGTCGAAGTTCGTGTACTCGTTCCCCACCCCCGCTGCCTCGCTGGCCCAGCCTGTCGAAACCGCGGTGATCAACCCCCTCGACCTCGACCTGCTCGCCGAGCTCGGCCGCGTCGTCGAGACCGCGACGATCGCGCTCGACGAGTACGACCACGCGAAGGCGCTCGAGGCGACCGAGCACTTCTTCTGGACCTTCTGCGACGACTACCTCGAGCTCGTCAAGGAGCGTGCGTACGGCGCGGCCACCCCGGCGGAGCAGGCCTCCGCCGTCACGACCCTGCGCACCGCCGTTGATGTGCTGCTCCGCCTCTTCGCCCCGTTCCTCCCCTTCGCCACTGAAGAGGTCTGGGCCTGGACCCACGAGGAGTCGGTGCACGCGGCCGCGTGGCCGACACCTCCCGTCGAGATCGCCCCGACCGGCCTGCTCGGTGTCGTCGGGGCCGCGCTGATCGGCATCCGGCGTGCGAAGACCGACGCCAAGGCGTCGCAGAAGACCGAGGTCACCTCGGCCGTCGTGCAGGCGCCGGCCGCGCGGCTCGCGCTGCTGCACCTCGCGGAGGGCGATCTGAGAGCCGTCGGGCGCATCGCACAGCTGCACTTCGTGGAGGGCGACGAGATCGCCGTGACGGATGTCGTGCTTGCCGAGTCGGTGCTCGCGGACGCGGCCGACTGATGGCCGGCAGGGGGTACGCCGCGAGCGGCCTTACCGCCGCCGCCCTCTGCTGCGCACTCGTGCTGGCCGGGTGCGCCGTGGGTGCCCCCGACCCGGGCGACGGGCCGAGCGGCACGCCGACGCCCAGTCCCGCGCCGACCGCGGAACCCGTGCTGCTCACACCGCTCTACCCGGTGACGGTCCGGGAGTTGCTCGAGTACTGCCCCGGCACTCCCGCGCAGCACTTTGACGGCCTCGTCGACTCGGTCACCGAGGTGTATGTGTGCTCGGCGAGCGACATCCTCTCGGTCGACGGCGCGGCACCGGGTGCCGAGGTGCCGGGGGTGCAGCGTGCGAGCCGGGTCACCGGGGGCGCCGATGAGCTGCTGTTGGCGTATGCCGAACAGAATGCCGCCGCGACGACCGGGGCGTGCATCGAACTCGCCGCCGACCCGCTCATCGTCTGGACCGCGACGGCCGATGGCATCACGGCCATCTACGCCCCCGTCGACGAGTGCGGATTCCCCACCAGGACGGCGACCGACGCGTTCAACGCCGTCGCCCTCGAGACGATCCTCGAGGTTTGGCTCGGCGACAAGGCCCCCGCCCCCACAGATCCGTCCAACTAGGAGAATGATGCAACTCGGTACCCGCTGGCTCATCGGCGCAAATGTGCCCGACCGTCTGCCCGACGCGGTCGTCACCGCCATTCGCGACGTCGAGCGGGAGGTCGCCGGAATCGACACCGCCTCGTGGCGGTGGACCCTCACGTGGCTCGAGGGCAGCCCGGTCGTCGAGCTCGACGACGGCACCGTGATCCGCTACGACAGCGCGGCCGACTCGGCGGTGACGTCGAACCTCGACGATCCCGAGCACTAACCCCCTCCGGCACCCCCAGCCACCTCCACCACCACCACCACCACCACCACCACCACCACCACCACCACCACCACCTCCGCGAGTTGCCCGCAAACGTCCCCTTCTAAGGCAAAAACGGGACACAAGTGGGCAGCTCGCGGGGGCGGCGGTGGCGGGCGGAGGAGGTAGTAGCGGGCGGGGCAGGTGGTAGCGGGCGGGGCAGGTGGTAGCGGGCGGTAGCGGGCGGAGGCCGGGGCGGTGTTAGGGGTGTCAGCTTCGCTGGGCGGGCTGACCCTAGGCTGGACGGATGTCGCACACGAATCCGTTCCTCGCACCGAGCACGCTCCCCCACGGCCTTCCCCCGTTCGCCGAGATCGAGCCGGAGCACTTCCTGCCCGCGTTCGAGCTCGGGTTCATCGAGCAGCGCGCCGAGGTCGCGGCGATCACCGCAAACCAGGAGTCCGCGACGGTCGAGAACACCCTCCTCCCGCTCGAACGCAGCGGCCAGTTGCTCGAACGCGTCGCGAACGTGTTCTACAACAAGAGCTCGGCCGACACCGACGACTTCATCGCCGCCCTGGAGGAGCTGATCGCCCCGCAGATGGCCGCGCACTCCGATGCCGTCCGCCTCGATCCCGCGCTCTACGCCCGCATCGCTGCGCTCCACGCCGACACCGCGGGCCTCGACGCCGAGACGGGCTATCTGGTCGAGCGGTACTACGCCGAGCTGACCCTCGCCGGTGCCGGCCTCGACGAGGCGCAGAAGGCGACGCTGCGCGAGTACAACCGCGAGCTGTCGACGCTCACGACGCGATTCGAGAAGCACCTGCTCGCCGACACGAACGACCTCGCCGTCGTCGTCGACGACATCACCGAGCTCGATGGGCTCACCCCCGACGATGTCTCCGCTGCATCCGCCGCGGCCGCCGACCGCGGCCTCGACGGCAAGTTCCTGATCAGCCTGGTGCTGCCGACCGGACATCCCTACCTCTCCCAGCTCACCGACCGCGGCCTGCGCCGGCGCATCATGGAGGCGTCGCGCGCCCGAGGCACGCGAGGCGGCGCCCACGACACGCGGGCGCTCGTGCTCGAGATCGCGCTGATCCGGGCGCTGCGGGCCGGGCTCCTCGGATTCGACTCACACGCGGCCTACGTGACAGCGGACGAGACGGCGAAGACGCCGGGCAACGTCGCCGATATGCTCGGCCTGCTCGCCGGACCCGCCGCGCGCAACGCCGGCCAGGAGCAGGCGGAGCTCCAGTCGATCGCCGGGCCCGACATCCGTATCGAGGCCTGGGACTGGGCGTTCTACAGTGAGAAGGTGCGAGCGGCGAAGTACGACGTCGACACCGCCTCCATGCGCCCCTATTTCGAGGCCGAGCGGGTGCTGCGCGATGGAGTCTTCTTCGCCGCCACCCAGCTCTACGGTGTCACCTTCACCGAGCGCGACGACCTCCAGGGCTACCACCCCGACGTGCGGGTGTTCGAGGTGCACGACGAGGACGGCACGCCGGTCGGCCTGTACCTCCTCGACCTGTACACGCGCGATTCCAAGCGCGGAGGGGCGTGGATGAACCCCCTCATCTCGCAATCGGATCTCCTCGGGCATCCGACGGTCGTGGTCAACAACCTGAACGTGCCGAAGCCCGCAGCCGGCTCGCCGACGCTGCTGACCTACGACCTCGTCACGACCTTCTTCCACGAGTTCGGGCATGCGCTGCACGGCCTCTTCGCGAAGGTGACCTATCCGAAGTTCTCTGGCACCAACGTCTTCCGCGACTTCGTCGAGTTCCCGAGCCAGGTCAACGAGATGTGGATGCTGTGGCCGGAGGTACTCTCGAACTTCGCGGTGCACCACGCCACTGGCGAGGGCATGCCCGGTGAGCTCGTCGAACGACTCACCGCATCCTCGGCCTTCAACGAGGGGTTCAGGACCTCGGAGTACCTCGCGGCGGCCTTGCTCGACCAGGCGTGGCACACGATCGGGCCAGGCGACAGCATCACCGACGTCGCGGCGTTCGAGGCGGACGCGCTCTCCGCGGTCGGCCTCGACAACCCCGCGGTGCCGACCCGGTACGCCAGCACCTACTTCGCGCACACCTTCTCCGGCGGGTACGCCGCGGCGTACTACTCCTACATCTGGAGCGAGGTGCTCGACGCGGACGCGGTCGACTGGTTCACCGAGAACGGCGGGCTGACGCGCGCCAACGGCGACCGTTTCCGCGACCGGCTGCTCGGCGTCGGCGGATCCAAGGACCCACTCGAGGCCTACCGCGACTTCCGCGGCCGGGATGCGGTCATCGAGCCGCTGCTGAAGCGGCGCGGCCTGGGCTGAAGGGGGTCGGCCTGAGCTGAGGCGGGTCGGGTGCGGCGCGGGGAACGCGGGGACCACGGGCGAATGGCGGAGCGCAGGGCTGCCACCCTGCACACCGCTCAGCCCTGCGGCACCTCGTCGAGGATCCCGATGAAACGGCTTCCGATGCCGTCGTACTCGTGGCGCACGTGGCCGGCGGCCGGCTGCGGCAGGTCGTGGATCGAATGCTCCTCGCAACTGACGTGGGTGAACTGCGGCCACCACTTCTTCGGGCGCACCGCCTCGGAGAAGCCGCACACGCTGCACTCAAGGCTCACCCACACGGGCTTCTTGCCCGTGCGGTTGGCCCGCGACTGCGTGAGCCAGGCCGGCGGTTCGCTCTCGATTGCGGCGAGCTCGGCCTCCGAGACCCACGTGCCGATGCCGTGGCGCTGGGCCATCTCGATGGGGATGTCCAGGCGCTGGGCCGCTTCTCGTCGCGAAATCATGTCGATCAACGATACCCGGATGCCCCTGCCGCACCGACACCGGCACAGCCGGCGCTCACGCGGGCCAGCGGGCGCTCACGCGGGCCAGCGGGCGCTAACGCGGGCCAGCGGGCGCTCACGCGGGTCAGACCGCGCTGGCCGGCCGGGCCGCCGCAAAGGAGCGGGCGTCGCCCGGAGCGGCGGCGAGATCCGTGAGGGTGCGGAGCCGCGAGTCGAGATCCGGTCCCTGCGGGGCCACGATGACCTCGTTCGCACCGGTCGCACCGACGAGTGCGGCGATGCGGTCGCGGGCGTGGTCCGTGGTTCCGATCGCCTGCTGCGCGTTGCGCTCGGCCGCGAACGCCAGCTCGCCCGCCGACCACGGATGCGCCTCCGCCTCGGCGAGCGTCGGCACCTGGCCGGGCCTTCCGCCCTGGCGCAGGCGAACCGCCCAGAGATTATTCGGAAGCGCGAGTCGCGCGGCCTCCTCCGCGTCGTCGGCCACGAGCGCGGACAGCGACACCATTGCGAGGGGCTCGTCGAGCACGGCGGACGGCGTGAACCGCTGCCGGTACAGCTCGAACGCCCGCGGCGTCTCGGCGCTGCCCGCGAAGTGGTGGGCGAACACGAATGGCAGCCCCATCATGCCGGCCAGCTGCGCGCTGAATCCGCTGGACCCGAGCAGCCACAGGAGCGGCGCGTCCCCGAGGCCGGGAACCGCGACGACGGACCCGCCAATCCCGTTCTCGAGCGGCGGGATGATCCCGAACAGCGCGAGCAGTTCGACGACCTGCTCGGGGAAGTCGTCGGCCGTCTCATTCGCGACGCTGCGGCGCAGCATCCGCGCGGTGAGGCCGTCTGTGCCCGGCGCGCGACCGAGCCCCAGGTCGATGCGGTCGCCGTGCAGGGCGACGAGAGTGCCGAACTGCTCCGCAATCACGAGCGAGGAGTGATTGGGCAGCATCACGCCGCCGGACCCGACCCTGATCCGCCTCGTGGCCGCGGCGATCGCGCCGATGAGCACGGCGGGAGCCGAGCTCGCCACCGCCGCCATACCGTGATGCTCGGCGACCCAGAATCTGCGGTAGCCGAGTTCGTCCGCGACGCGCGCGGCCTCGATCGTCTGGGCGAGCGCCTCGGCGTTGGTCATACCGGCGCGCACGGTGGCGAGGTCGAGAACGGACAGCGGAATGTCGGTGAATGAAGTCATCCCCGAAAATAACCGCGGGGACTGCCGCGCCATTCCGCCGGGGAGCAGATTGGGCGGCCCTCAGCGCAGCGGACCTGATCAGGCCCTGACCGCCGCGGCCCGCGTCGGGAGTCGCCGGGCGGGGCGCGAGATCAGGAGTCGGCGTGTGCGCGGCGGCGGCGCGGGCCAAGCCACGCCAGTGCGATCCCGCCGACGACGAGTCCCCAGAAAGCCGACCCGATGCCGCCGATCACGACCCCCGAGGCGACGACGAGGAACGTGATTACCGCGACGAGGCGTTCGCTGGGGTTCTCGAGGGCGGCCGTGACCGCCGACACGAACGCTCCGAGCAGCGCGAGTCCGGCGACCGCGGTGATCAGGATGGGCGGGGAGGCGGAGACCAGGGCGGTCGCGAGGCCGGCTCCCAGCCCGAGCACGAGGTAGAACGCGCCGCCGGCCACGGCCGCGACCCAGCGCCGGTCCCGGTCGGGATGCGAGTCGGGGCCGGCCATGATTGCCGCGGTGATCGCGGCGAGGTTGATGGCGTGCCCGCCGAACAGCGCCCCGGCGGAGGAGAGCAGGCCGGACCCGACGAGAATCGGCGCGTGCCGCGGCGGCGGGAACCCGAAGGTCGACAGCACCGCGAACCCCGGCACGTTCTGGCCGGCCATGGTCACCACGAACAGCGGCAGCCCGAGGCTCACGATCACGAGCGGGTCGAAGGTCGGTGCGACGAAGCTCAGCTGTGGCGCGACGACATCCCCTCCGAGCCATCCGGCGCCCGCCGAGGCGCCCACGACGATCGCCGTCACGAGCATTGCCGCCGGCACCGCCCAGCGCTGGGCCAGGCGGTGCACCACGAGCCAGACGATCACGATCGGGAGGGCCAGCAGCGGCAGCTCCACTGACGCGGTGACGGGCGCGAGGCAGATGGGGAACAGGATCCCGGCGAGCATCGCGCTCGCGATCGGTCGCGGGATGCGCGTGATCGTCCTGCCCAGCGCGGGCCACAGCCCGGTGACGACGATGAGGACCCCGCAGACGATGAACGCGCCCACGGCGGCCGAGAAGTCGCCCGTCGTGGCCTGCGCGGCGACCAGCAGGGCGGCGCCGGGGGTCGACCACGCGAACGACAGCGGCATGCGGTAGCGCCACGACAGCACGATCGCGATGAGGCCCTGGGTCAGGCACAGGATGAGCAGCCCCGACGCCGCCTGCTGTTCGGTGGCTCCGACCGCACGCAGACCGGCGATGACGAGGGCGAACGAACTCGCAAATCCGGTGATGGCGCCGATCAGGCCGGCGAGAACGGGCTGGATGATGGCGCTGCGGCTATGCGGACTTCTCGGCGCGCTCGTCCTCGCGCAGCACGATCGTGGGGGCGGCGCCGTCCGCGACGGCCTCCTTCGTGACGATTACGCGGGCGACGTCGCTGGTCGACGGCACCTCGAACATGATCGGCCCGAGCACCTCCTCCATGATCGCGCGCAGACCGCGGGCACCCGTCTTGCGGAGCACCGCGAGGTCGGCGATCGCCTCCAGGGCGTCCTGCTCGAATTCGAGCTCCACACCATCGATCTCGAACATGCGCTGGTATTGGCGCACGAGCGCGTTGCGCGGCTCGGTGAGGATCGCCATGAGCGCGACCTGGTCGAGCTGCGTGACGGTGGTCACCACGGGGAGCCGGCCGATGAACTCGGGGATGAGCCCGAACTTGTGCAGGTCTTCGGGGAGAACCTCGCCGAACAGGTTCACGTCGTCGCCCTTGCTGTGCAGGGGGGCACCGAAGCCGATTCCCTTCTTGCCCGCGCGGGACGAGATGATCTCCTCGAGGCCGGCGAATGCGCCGGCGACGATGAAGAGCACGTTGGTCGTGTCGACCTGGATAAACTCTTGGTGCGGATGCTTGCGGCCGCCCTGCGGCGGAACCGACGCGACCGTCCCCTCGAGGATCTTCAGCAGCGCCTGCTGCACGCCCTCACCCGACACGTCGCGGGTGATCGACGGATTCTCGGCCTTGCGGGCGATCTTGTCGATCTCGTCGATGTAGATGATGCCGGTCTCTGCGCGCTTGACGTCGTAGTCGGCGGCCTGGATGAGCTTCAGCAGGATGTTCTCGACATCTTCGCCGACGTAGCCCGCCTCGGTGAGCGCGGTGGCGTCGGCGACCGCGAAAGGCACGTTGAGGCGTTTGGCGAGGGTCTGCGCCAGGTAGGTCTTGCCGCAGCCCGTGGGGCCGATCAACAGGATGTTCGACTTCGCGATCTCCACATCGTCGATGAGCGCGTCGGCGGAGGTGAGGGTGGCGCGTGAGCGGATGCGCTTGTAATGGTTGTAGACGGCGACGGAGAGCGCCCTCTTCGCCGGCTCCTGCCCAATCACGTATTCCTCGAGGAAGTTGAAGATCTCCTTCGGCTTCGGCAGGTCGAATTCGCCCTGAACTTCGTCGCCCGCCTCGGCGAGGCGCTCCTCGATGATCTCGTTGCACAGTTCGACGCATTCGTCGCAGATGTAGACGCCGGGTCCCGCAATGAGCTGCTGTACCTGCTTCTGGCTCTTTCCGCAGAAGGAACACTTGAGCAGGTCCGCGCTCTCACCTATTCGAGCCATGTGCCTAGGCCTCCTCCTGATTCGGCCCCACGCCATTGTGGGACGCCACCGCTAGTGCTGTTCCTTCGAGCCTATCCCGTGTCACCGTCGCCCGAGCGCACCTGTGCGAATGAGTCCCTCCGGGTCGGGTGCACCCAGCTCAGGGGTGCGCGACCCGCGTAGCCTTGTTTCATGTCTCTTCTGCCCGATACCCGCCGGTCTGCCCGCACGAGCCGATCGATCGTCGCGACTGTCGGCGGTGCCACCTTGCTTCTCGCCGCTTTCGCATTTCCGAGCCCGGCGTCCGCCCACAACTACCTCGCCTCCTCCACGCCGGAGGCCGGCGCGACGCTCACCGCCCTGCCGGCCGAATTTGCGGTGACGACGAACGACGACCTTCTCGACACCGGCAACGGGCTTCGCGCGTTCGCGATGCAGGTCGTCGGCGCCGACGGGCTCTACTATGGCGACGGATGCGTGGAGGTCGATGGCGCGACGATGACCTCCGTGCCCGCGCTCGGCCCCGCGGGTCAATACACTCTGGCCTGGCAGGTCGTGTCGATCGACGGGCATCCCGTCGACGGCACCATCGACTTCGCGTGGGACCCGGCGGCGGCGGAGGACGTCGCCGCGGGATCCGAGAGCGCCCCGGTCTGCGGCGAGGACCCCGCCGACGCGGACCCAACGCCCGCCGCGAGCGCGAACCCGACGCCGAGCCAGAGCCAGAGCGGCAGCGTCGAGGAGACCACCGAGGCGACCGAGCCCTCGGAAGCGGATGCCGGGCAGAGCACGCCGACCGCGGGAATCGTGGGGGGACTCGTCGGGGCCGCCGCACTGGTAGGCGGAATCGTCTATACCGTCTGGCGACGCAGGAAGCCGTGACCTGAAGACGACGAAGGCCCGCGGAGAATCTCTGCGGGCCTTCGTCGTTGCGGTCGGCTGGCTACTTGAGCAGCGCCGCGGGGATCTGCACGTTCTTGCGCGAGGTGAGCACCTGGTCGATGAGGCCATACTCGAGGGCCGCGTCCGCGCCAAGGATTTTGTCGCGGTCGATGTCCTTGTTGACCTGCTCCGGGCTGCGGTTCGAGTGGAACGACAGCGTCGCCTCGAGCCAGGTGCGCATGCGCAGGATCTCCTGCGCCTGGATCTCGATGTCCGACGCCTGGCCGCGACCCGCGTCGCCCGTTGAGGGCTGGTGGATCAGGATGCGGGCGTTCGGCAGCGCGAGGCGCTTGCCCGGCGTGCCCGCGGCAAGCAGCACCGCGGCGGCTGAGGCGGCCTGTCCGAGGCAGACGGTCTGGATCTGCGGACGAATGTACTGCATCGTGTCGTAGATCGCCGTCATCGCGGTGAACGAGCCACCGGGCGAGTTGATGTACATGACGATGTCGCGGTCGGGATCCTGGCTCTCGAGCACCAGCAGCTGCGCCATCACGTCATCGGCCGAGGCGTCGTCCACCTGCACTCCGAGGAACACAATGCGGTCTTCGAACAGCTTCGCGTACGGGTCCTGGCGCTTGTAGCCGTAGGCGGTACGCTCCTCGAAGGTCGGGAGGATGTAGCGGGATTCGGCCATCGGGCCGGCGTTTCCGCCGAAGGAGGGGATGTCCATGGTGTGTGCCTTAGTTCTCGGGGGTTTCGGTGGAGCGTGAGGTGTGGTCGTTCTCCGAGTCCGTGGAGACCGCTTCCTCGGTCACGGTCTCGTCGGTCCCGCCGCCGCCGATGACCTCGGAGGCGTATTCCCGCAGGTGGTCGACGAACCCGTAGGCGAGCGCCTCCTGGGCCGTGAACCAGTTGTCGCGGTCGTTGTCGATGAGGATCTGCTCGACCGACTTGCCGACCTGCTCGGCCGTGAGCTCCGCCATGCGCTGCTTCATGTCGAGGATGACCTTCGCCTGGGTCTGGATATCGGCAGAGGTGCCACCGAACCCGCCGGACGGCTGGTGGAGCAGCACGCGCGCGTTCGGCGTGATGTAGCGCTTGCCCTTGGTCCCGGAGGAGAGCAGGAACTGCCCCATCGACGCGGCGAGCCCGATGCCGACGGTGACGATGTCGTTGGGCACGAACTTCATCGTGTCGTAGATCGCCATTCCCGCGGTGATCGAGCCACCGGGAGAGTTGATGTAGAGGAAGATGTCGCGTTCGGAATCCTCGGCGGCAAGCAGCAGGATCTTGGCGCAGATCTCGTTGGCGTTGTCGTCGCGCACCTCTGAGCCAAGCCAGATGATGCGGTCCTTGAGGAGTTGGTCGAAAATGCTGTTGACCAATGCCGGTTGGGCCATTGTTGCGCTCCGTTTCAGTTTTTCGCTTGGATTCGAATCTATCGGCAAGCGCACCCGAGAACCGGGCTGTTCGCCGTGGGCAGATTGCCCGCCGGTCAGGCGGTGGCGAAGGTCGTGTCGAGAGCCGCCGCAAGGTCGGCCATGAGGTCGCTCGCGTCCTTGATGCCGAAGGACAATCGCAGGTGCCCGCTCGTGCGGAACTGCTGCGGCCAGTGGGCCGCCCGCGGGCCGGAGCTGCCCACGTGCACGACGAGCGACTCGTCGTGGCCGAGCGAGACCGCGGAGGTGATCACGCGGAGGTTCGAGACGAAGCGGTCCAGCATGGCGGAGTCCCCTGCCACAGCGAACGCCAGCATGCCGCCGAAGCCCTGCGGCATCCTCCGGCGGGCAAGCTCGTGCTGCGGATGCGACGGCACCCCCGAATAGGCGACGCGACGGGGGTGCCGTCGTTCAGCAGAGCACCGCCCTCGTGCGCGATCAGGGCGAGCTGCTCAAAGTCGGCGATGCGCGTGGTGGGGTTGGCGGGAGTCTGGGCGTGAATGAGCCTCGTCGTGGGGCGCATCGCGGCCCGCACCGCGCCGAGGTCGCTCGTGTCAAGGAGGGTCGCCTCGATCCCGTACTTCTGGCCATCAGTTCGATGAATACACGGTGCGTCGCCTCGTAGACCACATCCGCCACCACCACTTGGTCGCCCGTGTGCAAAAAATGACGGCCACCGCGTGCAGGGCGGCGACCCCGCTCGCGAGTGCCACCGCGCCCTCCCCATTATCGAGCACGGCGAGCTTATCCTGCAGGGTCAGCTAATTCACGCCGATGTTGAGGGTGCACGGCGGCACGTCGGTGCCCGACCAGCTGATCCCGGAGGGGTCCTCAGGCCACGCGGAGGCGTTCGCGAGCACGAGCGGCGTGCGGATCGCGCCCGTGCCCTCATCGATCCGGTTGTCTTCGAGGACGGACTGGGTGAGGAGTTCCATGCTCGAGCTGTCGAGCTCGTCGGGGCGCGGGCTCGTTCCGCAACCCCAAGAACCCTGGCCCGCCGCTTTCGCGACGGGCCAGGGTTGCTGGTGCCGGCGGGGCTGGACCTAGTGGTTGTGGCCCTCGTGATCGTCCGCGCCGGAGGCCGCCTCGACGAAGTCGCTCGCCGCGGTGTCCTCGTCATCGCCGATCGCCGATGCCGTGAAGGAGGAGATGTCGACGACGTCTCCGTTGCCATCGACGACCTTGGCCTTGCTCAGCACGATCGCGAGCGCCTTGGCGCGAGCGACCTCACCGATCATCCCGGGGATCTGCCCGTTCTGGTCGAGCACCTTGATGAACTCGCCCGGCTCCATGTTGTACTGCGCGGCGCCCTGGACCAGGTACTGCGTGAGCTCGTTCTGGCTGACCTTGATCTTCTCGGTCTCGGCGATCGCGTCGAGCAGGATCTGGGTGCGGAAGACCTTCTCGCTCGATTCGGCGACCTCGGCGCGGTGCTCGGCGTCCTCGAGGCGGTTCTCGTTCTCGAGGTGACGGTGCACCTCGTCTTCGACGAGCTTCTCGGGCACCGGGATCTCGACCGACTCGAGGAGCTTGTCGACGACCTGGTCGCGCGCCTGCGCACCCTGGCCGAAGACCTTCGACTTGCTGACCTGCTGTTCGATGTCGGCCTTGAGCTCGTCGATGGTGTCGAACTGGCTGGCGATCTGGGCGAAGTCGTCGTCGGCGGCGGGAAGCTCGCGCTCCTTCACGGCGAGGAGGTTCACGGTGATCTGCGCCGTCTGGCCCTCGTTGTCGCCGCCGAGCAGCTTCGACTCGAACGTCGTGGTCTCGCCGGCGCTGAGGGCGTCGAGCGCCTCGTCGATGCCGTCGATGAGGTCACCGGACCCGACCTCGTACGAGATCGCGTTGGCCGTGTCGACCTCGGTGCCGTCGATCGACGCCACGAGATCGATCTGGGCGAAGTCGCCCGTCTTCGCCGGGCGGTCGACCGTGACGAGCGTGCCGAAGCGTGCAAGCAGGTTCTGCAGCTCGGTTTCGATCTCCTCCGGCTCGACGGTGATCGTGTCGACCGTGAGCTCGAGCCCGTCGATCTCCGGAAGGGAGAACTCGGGGCGCACGTCGACCTCAACGACGATCACGAGGTCGCCGGAGAAGTCCTTGAGCTCCGGCAGCCCGGTGACGTCGGCCTCGGGGCGGCCGAGGGGACGAATCTTCTCGTCGGTGACCGCCTGGCGGTAGAACTTGTCGAGACCGTCGCTCACGGCGTGGTTCAGGACCTCGCCGCGGCCGACGCGCTGGTCGATGATGGGCGGCGGCACCTTGCCCTTGCGGAACCCGGGAATGTTGATCGATTCCGCGAGGTGTGCATAGGCGTGGTCGACGCTGGGCTTCAGCTCTTCCGGGGTAACAGCGATGGTGAGCTTCACACGCGTGGGGTTCAGCTTTTCGACCGTGGTCTTCACGATGGACTCTCTCCTGTGTTCGACGTAATGCGTATTAGTGACGTTGCTGGGGTGTTGTGTCGGGGCGACAGGATTCGAACCTGCGGCCTCCCGCTCCCAAAGCGGGCGCTCTACCAAGCTGAGCTACGCCCCGGACAGTTCCTCGGCCAGCGGGCACGGATTAGCGCGCATCCGAAATTGGCCTTCGCAAGTCTAGCGGAGCACCACGACCCGGGGCGCCATCGGCGCCCCGCGACATGCATTAGTATTTCCAGAGCGCGATGTTGCCCGACTCGATCGGGCGCGTTCGCGGGGATGTAGCTTAGTGGTAAAGCCTCAGTCTTCCAAACTGATGATGCGAGTTCGATTCTCGTCATCCCCTCCACACAAGGCCCGTAGTCGGGGGCCTTTTCCGAGTTCGCCCTGTCAGCCCCCTCGCTTCGGCATGCCGAGTTCGTTGAGTCTCTCGTGGCGAACGCCGGGCCGCTCGTGCCCGATCGGGCAGTGGAGCACGGCATTGTGCTGGGAGTGGTCGATGGTGTGCTCCGACATCGGCCGATCGCACACGGGGCACGAGGCGGCGGCAACCCGCTCGACGACCTCGTCGTAGGGCCCGAGCGGCGGCGGCCCGAGGGGTCCCACCAGTTTGTGGTTCAGCCAGTCGATGAATCGCAGATATCCGCCGCTTTCGTGCGGCGCAGCCTTCCCGGTCTCCTCGTTCATGGCCACAGGGTACGCCCGATTCAAGCGGATGGGCAGGGCCGTCATGCCCCGGTCCGGCGCACCGTGATTCACTTGGGCCATGAGGAGAGTTCTCCGACTCGGAGCGGGGCGCGGATGAGACGTCCGCGGTCGTCGAACCGGACGCCACCGCCCGCGCCGACTACGCCCGCGCCAAGGTCGCAAGCGAGAGGGCGACGGCGCGAACTATCGATGCGGGTCGCCTGCTGACCGCCCGACCCGGCCTCATCGCCGGGCCGGGCGACGGCAGCGACCGCTTCGGCTACTGGGTCGGCCGGTATGCGCTGGCCGGTGCCGATGCGGTGCTCTCACCCGTGACCCTCGGCCGCTGCGCGCAGGTCATCGACGTGCGCGACCTTGCCGAGTGGGTCCTCCGCGCCGGCCGCACCGCCACGACGGGCGCGGTCTACGCGGTCGGCACCAGCTCCAGCCTGGGGGATGTGCTGGACAGGTCGGCACGGCTCGCCGGCTTCACCGGGACGGCGGTCGAGAGGCACGACGGGTGGCTCCTCGACCGGGGGGTCGGGTTCTGGGCCGGGCCCAGGTCGCTCCCGCTCTGGCTCCCGGTGGCGGCATCCGGTTTCGCCGAACGGTCGGGCGCGAGGTACCTCGCGTCCGGCGGCCGTCTGCGCACCATCGACGACACGATCGCCGCGGCGCTCTCGGACGAGCGCCGGCGCGGCCTTCACCGGCTGCGCCGGGCCGGGCTGACCCGGGCGGAGGAACTGGACCTGCTGCACGACACGGCGCTCTAGGTCGGTCCGGCGGCGAACCACGGCGACCCGAGCGACGCAGCACACCCCCCGGACGGGGGGCTGCCCGGTCCCCCATATTGAGGACTACGCTCTTGGTAATCGTACCCAAGGGCCGCCGCGGTTCGGCACACTCACCGCACCCGAAACGCCCCCAGCGGTAGGGCATGTGAAACACGGAGCCACCATGTCTTCAGTGAACGATTCCCGCGCGCCCGCCGGCTGGTATCACGACCCACTCGGACTCCCCCAGGTGCGCTGGTGGGATGGACGGTCGTGGACCAACGAGATCGAGGAATCCCGTCCGGAGGTGCAGATCTCCGCCGCCTACCGGGTCGAGCTCGTCGGCTCGCCGTAGACCCCACTAGGAAAGTAGTGCCATCGCACTGCCTAACGCAGCGTTCTCTCCCACCGGTCGCGCGGCCGAACGAAGCCGGGTGCCGGGCAGTGGACCACCGGGAAGGATCCGGCGGCGGCTAGCGTGGAGTTCATGGCAACTCAGGTTCCCCTGCCGTTCTCCTCCCTCGACGCCTACATCGCACTCCCCCGCGTCGAGAGCCTCGCGCTCTCGCCAGACGGGCACCGGGTCGTGCTCACTGTCGCGACGCTCGCGAAGGATCGCACGTCTCACGAGCGGGCGCTTTGGTCGGTCGCCGCCGACGGATCGGGAGCGCCCTGCCGGTTGACCAGGTCGGCGAAGGGCGAATCGGGCGTCGGCTTCACCGGATCGGGCGACGTGCTGTTCGTCTCCGGACGCCCGGACACCGCGGCCGGGAAGGACACCGAGACCACGCAGCTGTGGTTGCTGCCCGCCTCGGTCGGCGAGCCGCGCGCGGTGACCCGCCTGGCCGCGGGGGTTGCGGCCATCGCGGCGACGTCCGGCTCCTCCGACACGATCCTCATCACCGCGGAGCTCCTCCCCAGCGCCGACGGCTTCGAGGCCGAGGCCGCCGCGCGCACCAGGCGCAAGGACAAGAAGGTATCCGCGATCCTGCACGAGGGCTATCCGGTGCGGCACTGGGACAAGGACCTCGGTCCAGCCGAGCCGCACCTGCTGTCGGTCGACCTGTCAGGACTCATGGAGGAGATCGCCGCCGGAGCCGGCTCACCCCAGAACGAGGACACCGCGACCGCCTATCCACCGGAGCTTCCGCGGCCGATAGACCTGACCGCGGGGCACGGTCGCGCTGGCGACACCGCCGGCCAGGCGCTGACGCCGGACGGGCGCACCGCCATCGCTGCGCTGCGGGTGCAGGAGAGGCGTTCCGGCCGTCACGTGCTCGTGTCGATCAACGTCGGGACAGGCGAACACACGACCCTTCTCGACGAAACGGGGGTGCACTTCGAGTCGCCAACGATCAGCCGCGACGGTTCCCGCGTCGCCTTCGTGCGTAGTGAGTTCAGCACCCCCGCCGGACCGGCGGACCGCGAGATCTGGATCGCCGGCGTCGACGGGTCGGCCCCGCACCGCGTCGCCCCGGGGTGGGACCGCTGGCCGTCGAGCATGGTGTTCGACGCCGACGACGAGTCCCTCATCGTCACTGCCGACCACGACGGCCGCGGCCCGATCTTCCGCCTTCCCCTCGGTAGTGCGGGCGGCACAGGGGCCGGTGCGCCGGCGCAACTCACCACCGACGATTTCAGCTACAGCGACGTCGCCGTCGACACCGCCACCGGCGACCTCGTGGCCCTCCGCTCCTCCTGGACCGCCCCCGCGCATCCGGTGCGGATCACGAAGGCCGGCGAGGTGATCCCGCTCGCGACCCCCGCGGCCCCGCCGACCGCCCCAGGGTCGATCACCGAGATTGCGACGCTCGCCGACGACGGGTCGCGGCTGCGCGCGTGGCTGTTGCTCCCCGAGGGTGCCGACGCCGCCCGTCCGGCGCCCCTACTGCTCTGGATCCACGGTGGTCCGCTCAACAGCTGGAACGCGTGGAGCTGGCGCTGGAACCCACTTCTCGCGGTCGCGCGCGGATTCGCGGTGCTGCTGCCCGACCCCGCCCTGTCGACCGGCTACGGCCTCGACTTCATCGCGCGCGGCTGGGACTCGTGGGGCGACGCGCCCTACACCGACCTCATGGCGATCACCGATGCCGCTGAGTCGCGCGACGACATCGACGGCGAGAAGACGGCCGCGATGGGCGGCTCCTTCGGCGGATACATGGCAAACTGGATCGCCGGGCACACCGACCGCTTCACCGCGATCGTCAGCCACGCGAGCTTGTGGGCGCTCGACCAGTTCAACGGCACCACCGACGACTCGCAGTACTGGCAGAGCATCTTCTCGCCGCAGGGGATGATCGACAACTCGCCGCACCACAGCGTGCGCGACATCGAAACGCCCATGCTCGTCATCCACGGCGACCACGACTACCGCGTGCCCGTCGGAGAGAGTCTGCGGCTGTGGTCGGAGCTTGCCGAGCACCACGCCCGACCGGACGGCACGACCGTCCACAAGTTCCTCTACTTCCCCGACGAGAACCACTGGGTGCTGAAGCCGCAGCACGCGGTGCTCTGGTACGAGACGGTGTTCGCGTTCCTCGACCAGCACGTGCACGGGCAGGCGTGGCGACGTCCCGACCTGCTCGGCTGAGCCCCCCCCCCCCGAAAAGGGGGGCGCGGTGTCCCCCATTAGGAGGACTAGGATCGTGTCAACCGCACCCGAAGTGCCGCCGCGGTTCGGCGTGAACTGCTACCGCACCCGAATTGTCCGCCGCGGTCGGACACCCCAACATGGAGCCCCACCATGCCCGTTTCCTCTTTTACTCCGCTTGCTCCCGCCGGCTGGTACCGCGATCCTCTCGGCCTTCCCCAGCTGCGCTGGTGGAACGGGATGATATGGACCAACCAGATCGAAGAACAACGCCCAGAGGTCACGACCTCCCCGAGCTACCGGGTCGAGCTCGTCCACTCCCCCTGAGGCCGCTTCGCGCTGCCTCGTCTCCCGCCTCTTCTCCCTGCACCGAGTACTCCCGAGCCGTCTCCCCCTGCACCGATCGCACCGAGGTGGATGTTCCGCCGTCGGTGTTTCCCCGCGGAGGAGCAGTCCAGCCGAGCACTAGCCTGAGGATCTACCTCGAGGAGCGCTCATGCCAGTTGAACGCCACGGCGACGTCCGCACCCTCGCGGGGGTCGTGGTCTGGCCGAGCGGGCCGAGCACGCTGACTGATCGCTCGCTCTGCCCGGCCTGCTTCGCACCGGTGCCCCCGCTGGTGTGCCAGTCATGTGGTCTCGACCTGAATCATCCCGCGGCCGGCGAGCTTCGCGGCGCCCTCGAGCTCGCGTCATCGGCACTCGACCGGCGGGTCGAAGTGGTCGGCCGGATGCGATTCGAGACGGATGAGCGTGCCGCGGCCCTGGCTGCGGCCGCACGCGCCGCGGTGAGGGCGCCGTCGCCCGCCACCGCTGTTGGTGCCGCACCGGCCTGCGTCGCGCCCGCACCGGCTGACGTCGCGCCGAAGAATCCCGCTGCCCCGTCGCCGCAACGTCGCGTGTCGAACGTGCAACTGATTCTGCTCATCGTCGGTGTGTCAGCGCTCTCGGTCGGCGCGATCTTCTTCCTCGTGTACGCATTCATCAATTACGGGGTGTACTGGCGTTCGGCCCTCATCGCCGTCATCACTGCCGCGGCCATCGTCGGTGCGTCGATGCTCCGGCGACGCGGCCTGCGGACGACCGCAGAGGGAATCGCCTGCTTCGCGATCGTCCTCGTCTACCTCGACGCGTTCGCCATTCGCGCCAATGGCTTCTTCGGCGCCGATGGCGTCGACGGCGCCGCGTTCTGGGGTGCAACCCTCGCCGCATCCGCCGCCGGTTTCGTGGCGTGGAGCACCGCCTCCCGGCTCCGCGCGCCGAGCATCGTCGCGTTCACCACCTTCGCCCCCGGGGTGGGCCTGCTCGCGTGGGCGGCGGCGGCGACGACGCCGGACTGGCCGCGGCTGGGGATCGGCTTCCTCGCCCTTGGGGCCGCCGGAACCGTGCACCGGCTGGCCGGCCACCGATGGGCCACGACCGGTCCAGCGCGTTCCGCGCGGGCCGAACGGTCGATCGCTCTCATCGCCTCGCTTCTGGGCCTTGCCGGCGCGTCCTACGCGGCCGTCGGCATGATCTGGTTCCTGCCCGTCGGCGAGAGCGTCATTGTCGACGGCCCCGTCGCCTCCGCCATCACGTTCTGCGCCATCGGCCTCGTCGCCGCGCTGCATCTTCTCGTGTTGGGGTCGATGCGCGGGCCCCGACCGCTGCCCTTCCCCGAGATCTTCGCCGGAGCCCTCGGTGTGGCGTTCGCGATCACGGGAACCGTGGCGACCGCCTCCGGGTCTGTGCCGTCGGCGGTGCTGGTGCCCACGGTGATCGCCGTCGCCGTCGCGGTCTGCCTCGAAACCGGCGCCCGTCGCCTTCGCGGCGGGTTCATCCGCCGCAGCGCTGCCATTGCCGCCGTCGCGGCGCTCGTCGTCGCGGTCGTCGTCGCCGCGCGCCCGATGGGCATCGCCGCCTCGGGGCTCCTCGGTGCCCTGGTGGGCGCGCTCGAGCGGCCGTGGACATCCGCCGCCAACGCGGTGATCGTCCCGTTTACCGACGAGCTCGCCTTCGCGGTGCTGACCCTCGGCACCGTCGTCGCACTCGGAGCGGTCGGAGCGGCGGCGGGCGGCATCCTCAGACGCCGCCTCCCGGCGCTCGCCTGGCTGACCGCCGCGATTCTCGTGCTCGCCGCTCCGCTGCTGGGCAGTGTGGTGCTCGTCTCTGCGGGCTGGCTGGCTCTCGCCGCCGTCGCCATTGCGGTGCTCCTGACCGCGGCGCGCCCATCTGGCGACGCGCCTCACGGACGCTCGATGCTGCGGCCGCAGCTCATCACGATGCTTGCCGTCGCTGCGGCGGCCGGCTGGACCCTCGCCTGGGCGAGCGAAGCGACATGGGCGCCCGCAGCCGCGATCACGATCGGGCTCACACTCGGCGTCCGCGCCGTCGCCGGCAATCGAGGCTCCCGCGCGGCCCTGCTGGGTCTCGCCCTCGTACTCGTGCTCGTCTCCGCCGCCGCGGCCGCGCGCCAGCTGGAACTCGCCCAGCAGCTCTCCACAGGGGACGGCCCGGCGAGGTCCGTCGGGCTCGTCGCGGTTCTGGCGCTCGGCCTCAGCACGATCCCGCTGCGGAGGCTGCTAGGTGAGCTCGACCGCCGCACCGTGTTCTGGATCTCGCTCGCCGCCTCCGGCGGCACCGCGGTCTGGCTGCACCTCGCAGCCGGCCCGGCACCGTCGATCTTCCCCGATCTTCCGTCGCGGCTCGCGCTCCACGCCCTCCTGGTCGGTGTGCTCCTGCTCTGGACCGCGCTGCCGTCGACTGTCGGCTGCCGTGCCGAGCGCGCCACGGCATCCGTCGCGATCGTGCCCGCGACACTTTTTTTGCTGGTGTCGATCGCTCTCGTCCTCGATGCGCCGGATCTCGCCGTTGCGGCCGCTCCCGTCACGGCAGCGGTGCTCGCGAGCACCGGCTCGCTCGCGATCGCACTGACGCGGACCACTCGCCTCCCGCGCGTGGTCCGCGACCTCGGCGTGCTGCTGGTAGGTCTGCCAGCGGTGGCGGGAGCCCTCATGCGCCAGGACGAGTCGACCTGGCTCGTGCTGGTTCTCGCCTCTGTTGCGACGCTGCTCCTCGGCACGAGCGAGGACGGGCTATTCGCCTCGAGGTCCCCCCGTCGCGACCTCGGCTGGGTCGCTGTCGCTCTGGCAACCGGCGGCCTGTGGGTCGCGCTCGGTGACCGTGGGGTGACGGCGGTGGAGCCGTGGGTGCTGCCGCTCTCTGGGGTGCTTTTCCTCATCGCACTGCTGCTGTGGCGCGCAGAGCGACGGGCGGGTGGCCCGTCGGCGGGGCTCGCGGCGCCCGTCGTGGCGCTCGCCGCGCTGGCCGCGTCGATCGTGCCGGTCGCCGTCGCCGCCGCCGACGGCGCCCTGACCAGGGCAGTCATCGTCGGCGCCATCTCGGCGACGCTTCTGCTCACCGGAACCCTGGTGGTCGGACGCGGCGGCATCCGGCCCTATCTCGATGCCGCGGCGCTCGCCGGCGCGATCGGCGTCATCGTCACCGCGGTCGGTCGGGCGGCGAACAGTGTGGCCGATGGGGCCCCGGGCGGAGAGCTGGAGGCGTGGCTCGGCCTCGCCCTGATCGTGCTCATCGCCGCTGGCTTCGGCCTCAGCCGCAGCGCTCTCGCCGACGCCGAAGGCGACGCATTCGCCCGGCAGCGTCTCGTCGCGAGCCAGGCCCTCGCGATCGTCGCCCTGACCGCGGTGGTTCTCAGCGAAACACTCGCAATCGACGGCAGTATGGTCGGCCTGCTGAGGGCCCTCGGCGCGACGCTCGTGTTCTGCGCGATCCACGTAGTCGCGTTCCTCATCGACCGAGCGCCGTTCACCCGCCTTCTCGCCTGGCTCGCCCTCGGCTACGCGTCGACCGCGGCGGCGGTCGGCGTGCTCTCCGGCGCCCTCGAACCGGTCGAAATCGCGACCGTCCCCGTGGCGATCGCCCTCCTCGCCACCGGCGCCGTGCGACTCATCCGGGACGAGGAGGCGCGCAGCTGGCCCTGGCTCGGCCCCGGCGTGATTCTCCTGCTCGTCCCCTCCCTGGTGGCGACCCTCGACACCAATCCACTCTGGCGACTCGTGGGCCTCGGTGTCGTCGGTATCGCGATCGTCATCTTCGGCGCCGTCCGCCGACTGCAGGCACCGTTCGTGATCGCGGGGGTCGTCGTGCTCGTGCACGTGATCGCGACGTTCGCACCGCAGATCCGGGCGGCGTACGGGTTCTTCCCGTGGTGGCTCTGGCTCGCCGTCGGCGGCGTTGTGCTGATCGGGCTCGCCGCCCGGTACGAGCAGCGGCTCCAGAACGTGCGGGGCGTCGTTCTGAAGATCGGCGCACTGCGGTAGGGGTGAGGCCGCCTTCGTCTGCGCGATGCGAACCGTGTTGCCCGACGGATCGCGGATCGCGACGTCGCGCGGTCCACAGGCCTGGTCGCGTGGCTCCGCGACCACCTCGGCGCCGGAGGGGTCAGCGCTGCAGCCAGGCGAGCACCGCGAGCACGCGGCGATGGTCCGTGCCGGAGTCGTCGAGCCCGAGCTTCTGGAATATCGAGGTCACGTTCTTCTCGACCGCGCCGACCCCGACCACCATCGACTTCGCGATAGCGGCGTTCGTGCGGCCCTCCGCCATCAGGGTGAGCACCTCGCGCTCACGGGGCGTGAGCCGGGTGATCGGGTCGTGGCGGCGTCCGATCAACTGTGCGACGACCTCGGGGTCGAGCACGGTACCCCCGGCCGCGATGCGCGTGACGGCGTCCTTCAGCTCGTCGAGAGACGCAACGCGGTCCTTGAGAAGGTAGCCGACTCCCCCCGATCCCGACGACAGCAACTCCTGCGCGTAGGCGACCTCGACGTATTGGGACAACAGCAGGATGCCAACCTGAGGAAAGAGCTGCCTGGCCCGGATCGCCGCCCGGACACCCTCGTCGCGGAAGGTCGGCGGCATCCGCACGTCGAGAACGATCAGTGCGGGCCTGATGCGCTCGAGATCGACGATCAGGGTCTCCCCGTCGCCGTACGAGCCGACGATCTCGACCCCGGCCTCGACCAGCACCCGAAGCAGCCCCTCGCGCAGCAGCACCGAGTCGTCGGCGACGGCGACCCTCAGGGCGGGGAGATCGGATTCGGGCACCGTCTCAGACTAGGCGCGCGCGGTCCCGGTGGCGCGGGTCAGGCGATTTCCTTCACGCGAGCCCGCCACCCCGCACCTCGAGCGGCACCCTGCTTAGTAGGTCACCGGCAGGTGCGCGGTCACCACCGTCGGTCCACCCCGCGGGCTTTCGACGAAAAGGATTCCGCCCAACCCCCGCAACCGCTCCTCCAGCCCCGCGAGACCATGCCCGTCCAACAGCCTCGCACCGCCCACCCCGTCGTCGGCCACCCGCACCTCGAGCCAGGTCGCGTCCGTCTCTAGCTCGCGACGCATCGCGACACTCACGTCGACCTTCGACGCTCCGGAGTGCTTCGCCGCGTTAGCCAGCGCCTCGCTCGCGAAGAAGTACGCGTTCCGCTCGACCTCCTGCGGCAACAACACCCCGTCGGGCACCTCGCTCCGCACCCGCGCGGGCAACGGGCTGCGGCTCGCCGCTGACTCGAGGGCCGCGATGAGTCCACGATCCAGCAGCATCGGCGGCGCGAATCCGCGGGACAGCGCACGCAACTCCTCGAGCGCGTCCTTCGACTGCTGCATCGCCTCGGCGATGAGCGTCCTGGCCTTCTGCGGATCGCTGTCGAGCTGGCGATCGGCGGCCGCGAGGTCCATCTGAAGTCGCACGAGCCGCTGCTGGGGCCCGTCGTGGATGTCCCGCTCGAGTCGGCGGAGCGAGTGCCCCTCGGCCGAGCTGGCCGCCCCGCGCGACGCATTCAGCGCGATGACCTGGCGCTGCAGGTCGTCCGACTTGAACGGTCCGAGCACGCCCCGCGCGATCGCGTCGTGCACCCAGACGAACGCGCGCGTCACGAAGGGCAGGGTCACGACGAGCAGCACGCCGAGGGCGGCGAAGAGCACGTTGTCGATGGTCTGGAAATTGATGCCGGTGGTGTCGGCCTGCCAGCGCTCCGCGAACCAGCGCGCGAGAACGAATTGGTCGGCTTCGGGCGACGCGGTCTCGTTCCAGAGGAAGTAGGTGATGCCCGACAACGCGACCGACAGCCAGACGACCGTGATCGTCCACGTCACGAGCGACACCACGAAGTTGATGACCATCGCATGCAGCAGGTAGAGCCAGTAATGGCCGTTGCCGAACACCGCGCGCAGCCACCCGACGAACCCGAGCCGCGCACGGGCATCCTGCCACTCCGGCCGCGTGATCCTGTCCCTGCCGGCCCACTCGAGGCGCACGAGCTCGACGATGCCGAACCACCGTGACACGTAGAGGGCCGCCACGATGAAGGCGACACCGAAGACGACGGTGACGACCGTGCCTGCGGCCGCGGAGAAGAGTCCGACGGTCACCGAGAACGCGACCGTCGCGATGGGGAGGGTGAGCAGCAGGAACCCGAGCTCGCGAGGCACGCTCCGCCACCGGTCGGCATAGGCGCGCCGCGCCGCGCCCGGCGCGGGCCTGTGCGCGCTGCCCGACCCACCAGTGGTGCTCACAGGGTCAACAGTGCCAGAGCGGAGTCCTTCCGGCATCGGGTCGTTCGGATTCAGTTTCTCAGTCGTGGTCATGGTTCATTCCCGTGTTCGTCAGCTCGGAGGTGGTGGGGGTGGGGCCGGCGTCGGCGACCGCGGCGGGGGCGGCGAATCCGGCCGCGAGAATCGCCGCTCGCGCGCGGCGGAGGCGTTTCGGGGGCATGATCCCAGCGTCACCACTGCGCGGGCTCGCCGGCATCAGGCCGGCAACCGGAACGCCTGTGGGGTTTACCCCCCCTCCGCACGCCCGGGATGCGCGCGCAGGCTCAGAGCGTGTTGTGCGTGAAGTACCCGGCGAGCATCGTGGCGGCGACCGGCATGGTGCGCAGCTGCTCCGGGGTCGCGCAGAGCGGGTCGAGGTCGGCGACCGCAAGATCGGCGACGCCGCCGACCTTCACGCGGGAGACGCCATTCGTCGACGCCGCGATCGCCTCGACCACCGAAATGCGCTGCTCGGGGTGCCAGGGTTCCAACCCGTCCCTGCTGCGGGACACGGCTGCGGCGATGGTCACCCACGGGTCGAGCGGCGCGACCGGCGCATCGGACCCGAGGATGAGCTCGGCACCGGCGTCCAGCAGGCTGCGCAGGGCGAAGGCCCGGTCGGTGCGGCCGGCCCAGTAGCGATCCGCGACCTCACGGTCGTCCATCGCGTGCTCCGGCTGCACGCTCGCGGCGACCCCAAGGGCCGTGAACCGGCCATAGTCCGAGCCGAGAAGCAGCTGCGCGTGCTCGATGCGCCCCCCGCACCCCGCCGCCGCGAACGCGTCGAGGGCCAGCCGGTTCGCCTCGTCGCCGATCGCGTGCACGGCGGAGGTGAAGCCGGCCTCGTGCGCCCGACGCAGGAGCCCCACGAGCACCGCCGTCGGCACGGTCAGCTGCCCCCACGATCCCCGCCCGGCCAGTCCCTCGTAGGGATCGGCGCAGAACGCGGTGCGTGTGTTCAGCGACCCATCCGTCATCACCTTGAACGGGCCGACGGTGAGCTGGGATCCGGACCCTTCAACGACCTGCCCGCTCGAGTAGCCGTGCTCGATCGCCGAATCGAGCCACGGCGTGTAGACGGCGGCGGCGACCCTCAGTCCGCGAAAGCCGGCCGCGAACCGCCGCGTCCAGTCCTGCACGGTGTCGGCCATCTCGAAGTCGACCACCCCGACGACGCCCCGCGTCGCGGCGTCCGTCGCGGCGGCCGTCACCCATTCGTCGAGCAGGTCGGCCGGGACCGTCTGCGCTGCCGCGATCACGCGGAATGCCTCGTCTTCGCGCAGCAGTCCGGTCGGGTGGTCGGAGTGTCCGAATGCGGCGAGCGCCGCGCTGTTGAGCCAGCAGCAGTGCAGGTCGGCACTCAACACCACGACGGGCCTGTCGGCGACAGCCGCGTCAAGGATCTGGCGGGTCGGGGCCTCGGCCCACAGCCCGTCACGGAACCCCACTCCGACGAGCGGGAGCCCGGGCGCGGGCCGCGGTCCGCTGGCCATCAGGCGCGCCGCCTCGGCCGCCGACGACGCGGTCGACACATCGGTGCGCCGGGCAGACAGCGCGGTGAGGCCGAGGTGAACGTGTCCGTCCCACAGGCCGGGCATGACGAACCGTCCATCCAAATCGACCGTCGCCGTGCCCTCGAGCCCCCTGCCGATCGCCGTGATCACGCCATGCTTGAGCAGGATGTCGACGGGCTCGGAGGCGGGAGCGGTGCCGACGATGCGCGCTCCCCTGAGCAGCAGGCTCACGAGTCGCGCGCCCGTCGCATCTTGCTGGCGAGCGCCGGGTTGGCGTAGCGCTCCCCGTGCTCGAGCTGCCGTGTGATGCGGTCCACGACCGCGACCGGCTTGTTCCGGCTGAGCCCCGGGCGCGTATCGAATCTCGTGACGACGAGCCTCAGCCCGACCGTGCCCTTCGCAACGCGACGGGCCTGGTTCCCGTCGATGTCGAGGCGGCCCGGCGCGGGACGGGGCCGCTCAAAGTGGTCAACGAGCCGCTCGAGCACCCGTGAGTTCTCGCCGTCGCCGAGAAGCTCCGGCACCCCGTACAGGTGCGCCGTCACGTGGTTCCAGGTGGGCACGAATTCTTCCGACTCGTACCAGCCTGGCTCGATGCAGCCGTGCGGCCCCTGCACGATGACACGCACCTCGTGCCGTCCCCGCTCGTGCAGCAGCTCGTCCGGCCGACCGACGTGGCTGAGGATGACGATCCGGTCGGTGTCGTCGTCGAGCATGACCGGATAGTGCATCGCTACGAGACCCGCGGCCATGTTGGACACGATGGTCGCCCACGGGTTCTCGCGGATCAGCCGCTTGATTTCCAGCGGGTCCTCGAGCACGTGGTGGGGAGAGTTGCGCATCTGTCCATCCTCTCGCAGCGATCCCGCCCGGCCGACCGTTCAGGCCTGGTCTTTTGGGCACCAGTACAGCTTGCGGCCGGCCGCGAGCTCGACGACGATGAGTGTGCCGCACACGCGGCACGGGAGCCCAGCCCGGTGGTAGACCCAGTGCCGATCGTCCCGGTGTGCCAGCGCCGCCGCCCTGCGCTCCGCTCGGAGCCCGTCCATCGTCATCATCTGGCCGTGTTTCACGCCAAGCGTCAGCAGCTTCGTCCAGTCCCGCCAGAGCGCCCGCACCGTCTGCTCTGGCACCTCCCGGCCCGGCGTGTGCGGGTTGAGCTGGGCACGGAAGAGCAGTTCGGCGCGGTAGACGTTGCCGATGCCGCTGATCACCGACTGGTCCATCAGCAGCAGGCCGATCGGGGTGCGTTTGGCGCGCACGACGGCGGTGAACCGGTCCTCGCTGTGCTTGCCCGGTTCGACGAGCGGGTCGGGGCCGAGCCGCGCGACGACCGCCAGCGCCTCGTCGGGGCCGAGCACCTCGCAGGCGGTCGGGCCGCGCAGGTCGGCGACCGTGTCGTGCGTGAGCAGGCGAACCCGCACCGCCCCCACCGGGTCGGGCGGGAAGGTGGCTGATGCGGTCTCGACTTTCTCCTGCTCGGCCATGCGCAGCCGGGCGACGCGCGGGGCACCGATGCTGGCGAGCGAGTCTTCGCCCGCCGCATCCGGGGTTCCCCTCTGGTTCGTCTGGCCCATCCGCCCCTTCGACGCGAGCACCGTGGCGTCGGCGGTGATGTCGCCGGCGAAGTCCCACGCGCCGTACATGCCCAGGTGCACCCGCAGGAAGCGGTCGTGGTCGAACTCGAGGAACATCTGCTTGCCGACCGCGCGCGCACCGGTCATCACGTGGCCGTCGAGCTCGCTCGCGCCGGCGGCGAACCGGCCCTGGGGGGAGGACGCGGCCACCGACTTGCCGACGAAGTGCGTCCGGAACTGCCGGGCGATGCGGTGAACGGAATGGCCCTCTGGCACGGTTCAGCCGGCCTCGGGCGCGGCGGCGGGCGCGGTCGACTGCCCGCCGATCCGACGTCCCGCGATGGCGCCGGTACGCTCGTACTCGGCCAGCTGGGCGATTCGGCGCGCGTGGCGCTCCTCGCCGGCGAACGGCTGGGCGATGAAGGCGTCGACGAACGACTTCGCCTCCTCGACCGTGTGCTGCCTGGCCCCGATCGAGATCACGTTCGCGTCGTTGTGGTCGCGCGCGAGGCGCGCGGTCGCGACGCTCCAGACGAGCGCGGCCCTCGCCCCGGCGACCTTGTTCGCGGCGATCTGCTCGCCGTTTCCCGAACCGCCGAAGACGACGCCGAGGCAATCCAGGCCGGTGGAGCGCTCTGCCACCACCGCCAGTGCCGCGTCGATGCAGAAGGCCGGGTAGTCGTCGACTGGGTCGTAGCTGGCTGGGCCGTGGTCGACGACCTCATGTCCGGCTGCCAGGAGGTGCTCCTGCAGGTCGCGGCTGAAGTCGAGGCCGGCGTGGTCGGTGGCTATATGGATGCGCATTTCCGCCATTCTAGGAGGCTGGGCCGCTGCCGGCCATCAGTCGAAGACGGGTCCCCTGGTGCGCGAGCGCTTGAGCTCGAAGAACCCGTCGTATGACGCGGCCGCCACCACGCCGTCCCAGAGCGTCAGCGCGATCTCGCCCTTCGGGGCGGGCGAGATGACGGGGCCGAAGAACGTGACACCGTTCACGGAGATGACGGGGGTGCCGACATCCTGACCGACACGCTCGATTGCCTCGAAGTGGGACGCGCGCATCTGCGGGTCGTGCTCGTCCGTCTCGGCGTAACGCGCGAGGTCCGCAGGCAGGCCCGCCTGCGCTAGCGCCGCGGGGATCACGCTGTCCGGATCGGCGTCGCCGCCGGCGTGGATGCGTGTTCCGAGCGCGTCGTAAAGCGGCTTGACGACCTGCTGGCCGTGGATCTCCTTCGCCGCCGCGACGAGCCTCGTGTACTTCAGCGCGCGCGGCAGGAACGCCGCGTGCGGGTCGCCCGGATCGTTGTCCTCGTTTAGCACGGCGAGGCTCATGATGTTCCAGGTCACGTCGATGTCGCGGTGCGCCGCGACCTCGTCCACCCAGCGGGACGTCATCCACGCCCAGGGGCAGGAGGGGTCGAACCAGAATTCGACGGGGACGGTGGCGGGCGCTGTGGTGGGCTCTGAGGTCATCCAATGAGCCTATCTTCGCCCGACGATGTCGAACCTGAGTGCCGTCCTAGACTGGTGGGGTGCCGAGAACCAATGATGACGACCGCGCCCAGACCCTGAGCATCCGAAAGCGGGTCGCCGATTCCTGGTCGGGATCCGCTGTGGATCTTGCCCGGTTCGAGAGCCGGTTCGACGAGACCTTCCCCTCGCTCCGCGACCTGTTCACGTCGGTCTACGGCGAGCGCGCCGATTGCGGCGAACAGCTCGCGGCACTGGTCGAGCAGGCCGCCGCATCGTGGCGCGACCGCTCGTGGGACCTCAAGGCCGTTGACAGCGAGCGCGAGGCGAACCCGGGGTGGTTCGAGTCCGGCGACATGCTGGGCGGCGTCTGCTACGTCGACCGTTACGCCGTCGACCTCAGCGGAGTCCGGGACAAGATCCCCTACTTCCGGGAGCTCAGTCTCACCTACCTGCACCTGATGCCGCTCTTCCTCGCCCCCGAACGCAACTCCGACGGCGGATACGCGGTGTCGAGCTATCGTGAGGTCAGCCCGGCCCTTGGCGACATGGAGCAGTTGCGGGAGCTGTCCGCCGAACTGCGTGCCGCGGGGATCTCCCTCGTCGTCGACTTCATCTTCAACCACACGTCGAACGAGCACGAGTGGGCCAAACGCGCCGCGGCCGGCGAGGCCGAGTTCGAGGACTACTACTGGATCTTTCCCGACCGGCAGATGCCGGAGCAGTATGAGCAGACCGTGCGAGAGATCTTCCCGGACGACCACCCCGGTTCGTTCGTCCAGACGGAGGACGGCCGCTGGGTCTGGGCGACCTTCCACTCGTTCCAGTGGGACCTCAACTACGCGAACCCCGACGTGTTCCGCGCCATGGCCGGAGAGATGCTGTTCCTGGCGAACGTCGGCATCGACATCCTGCGGATGGATGCCGTCGCGTTCATCTGGAAGCAGCTCGGCACGACCTGCGAGTCCCTGCCCGAGGCGCACACGCTCATTCGCGCGTTCAACGCCGTCTGCCGCCTTGCCGCCCCGTCGCTGATGTTCAAGTCGGAGGCGATCGTGCACCCCGACGAGGTGATCCAGTACATCGACCCCGCCGAGTGCCAGCTGTCGTACAACCCGCTGCAGATGGCCCTGATCTGGGAGTCCCTCGCCACGCGCAGCGTCGCCCTGCTCTCCCAGGCGCTCGACCGACGCCACAACCTGCCGGAGGGGACCGCGTGGGTCAACTACGTGCGCAGCCACGACGACATCGGATGGACGTTCTCCGACGAGGACGCGGCCGAGCTCGGCATCGATGGTGCCGGCCACCGCCGGTTCCTGAACGCCTTCTACGTCAACCGCTTCGACGGGAGCTTTGCACGCGGGGTCCCGTTCCAGGACAACCCCCGCACCGGCGACTGCCGTATCTCGGGCACGACGGCGTCGCTGTGCGGACTCGAGCAGGACTCCCCTGGGGCCATCGGCCGGATTCACCTCGCCCACTCGATCGTCATGAGCACCGGCGGGATTCCCCTGCTGTACCTCGGAGACGAGGTTGGCCAGCTCAACGACTACAGCTTTCTCGACGACCCCGACCACGCCGGCGACAGCCGCTGGGTCAACCGGCCGCCGTATCCAGCCGACCGGTACGCGCAGCGGGACGACTCGTCGACGGCGCCCGGCATGATCTACGCGGGGCTGCGACGGCTGCTCGACGTGCGCCGCAGCACTCCCGAGCTGGCAGGCGGACGCCTCATCGGCTTCGACACGAACAACCCCCGAATACTGGGGTACCAGCGGCCGGGCGGAGGTCGGACCGTGCTGTGCCTCGCGAACTTCGGCGACACCGACGAACTCGTCTCAGCTGAGACGCTGTCGGGCTTCGACCACGCGGCGCTCGAGCTGACACGGGGCGAAGAGGTGTCGCTCGGGAACGGGCTGAGCCTCCGGCCGCACGAGTTCGCCTGGTTGCGCACGACCCCGGCAAATCCGCAGCTTTAGGGACTGGTCCCGGAGGCCGGTCAGGAGGACACTGGAACCCCGATGGATTCCGGTAACTCTGGAGGTGTCTCATGGCAGCATTTAGCAACCTTTCACCCGACATGATGCCAGTACTGTCACGAGGCAAGCACCGCAGCCCCAAACGCGGCGCGTGTTTCATGGAGTTCGCGTCGTTCCTCGCGGGCGAACGGTGGAGCGACCACCCGTCCTGCACGCACCCGGCGCTTGCCTCGCTCGCCCGGCTCGTCAACGATTGGACCTCCGACGCGAACCGATCACGGCTCGGGGAGATGATTCCCTCGGTGATCGGACTCCTCGGCGACGACGAGCGCGTCGAGCTCATCGTCGCGGTGCGCGCGGCCTCGGCCGCGCTCCCCGTCGCGAGCGAAGCCCGCCAGCGCGCCCTCGCGGTCGGGCTGATCCGCTGCGAGGCCCGGCTTGCGGAGATCGACCTTGACGGCGCGCCGGCGGTGCACGCGATCGTGCGCACGGCACTCGTCCAAGCCCCGCTCGCGGAGATCTGGGCCACCCAGCAGCTCGCCTCGCTGCTGCGGCGCCAGCCCAGGACCCTCGCCCCGATGTACGACGCGATCGTGAACGTCGCGGTGGCCGGAATCGGGGAGGCCTGCATCGACAATCCCGACGAGAGGCTCCGAAAGCTCCTTCAGACGTCCATCGACGACTGTGACCGGCTGCTCCGTACCCGTGACCAGGCACGTCAGGTGAGGGTGACGCTGACACCGGCCTGACGCTCCGAGTGACGGCTAGGGTGGTGAAGTCGGCCACGAGCCGACCTGCCGTCACGAAGGAGAGAACTGTGCCAGGAGAAAACCTCACCAGAGTCGAAGCGCACGAGCGCAAGGCCATCGTGTCCGTCGACAGCTACGACGTGACACTGGATCTCACGACCGGCCCGGAGACCTTCCGCAGCACGACCGTGGTGAGATTCTCCGCAACCGCCGGCGCCTCGACGTTCATCGACGCGCTCACCAGCTCGGTGCATTCCGTCTCCCTCAATGGGGTCGAACTCGATCCCTCCACCGTCAGTGACGGCGTGCGGATCAGTCTCGACGACCTCCACGACGACAACGTGCTCGGCGTCGTCGCCGACTTCGACTACACCAACACCGGCGAGGGGCTGCACCGCTTCGTCGACCCCGTCGACCAGGAGGTCTACCTCTATTCGCAGTTCGAGGTGCCCGACTCGCGGCGCGTGTTCACCGTGTTCGAACAGCCCGACCTCAAGGCCTCCTTCGCCTTCACCGTCATCGCGCCCGCGAGCTGGGTCGTGGTGAGCAACTCCCCCACCCCCGATCCCGAGCCGATCGAGGGCACCTCGAGCGCCACGTGGCGGTTCGTGCCCACCCCGGTGCTGTCGAGCTACATCACCGCGATCATCGCCGGCCCCTACACGTCCACCCACTCGACCCTCACCTCGAGCGACGGCCGCGTCATCCCGCTCGGCATCTTCGCCCGCCGGTCGCTCAGCCAGTACCTCGACGCCGACTACATCTTCGCGAAGACCCGTGAGGGGTTCGCCTACTTCGAGGAGAAGTTCGACTACGCCTACCCGTTCGAGAAGTACGACCAGCTCTTCGTGCCCGAATTCAACGCGGGCGCCATGGAGAACGCCGGCGCGGTCACCTTTACCGAGACGTACATCTTCCGGGGCAAGGTCACCGATGCTGTCAGGGAGCGCCGCGTCGTCACGATCCTTCACGAGCTCGCCCACATGTGGTTCGGCGACCTGGTCACCATGAAGTGGTGGAACGACCTGTGGCTCAACGAGTCGTTCGCCGAGTGGGCGTCGACCATCGCGACGGCCGAGGCCACCGAGTGGACCGAGGCCTGGACCACCTTCCAGGCGATGGAGAAGAGCTGGGCCTATCGCCAGGACCAGCTGCCCTCGACGCATCCGGTATTCGCCACCATCAACGACCTCGAAGACGTGCAGGTCAACTTCGACGGGATCACCTACGCCAAGGGCGGCTCGGTGCTCAAGCAGCTCGTCGCGTGGGTCGGAATCGACGCCTTCTACGCGGGCGTCGCCGCGTACTTCAAGAAGCATGCCTATGGCAACACCGAACTCGCCGACCTGTTCACCGAGCTCGAGGCCACGAGCGGGCGCGAGCTCACCGAGTGGTCGAAGCTCTGGCTCGAGACCGCCGGCGTCAACACCCTGCGCCCTGAGATCGAGACGGACGCCGCAGGCAGGATCACCTCATTCGCGATCATCCAGACGGCGGCCGCCGACTACCCGACGATCCGGCCGCACCGCCTCGCGATCGGGTTCTACGATCTCGCCGGCGGCAAGCTCGTGCGCGACGACCGGCTCGAAATCGACGTCGACGGGGAGCGCACCGAGGTGCCCGGCCTCGTCGGACGCCAGCGCCCCGGCCTCATCCTGGTCAACGACGACGACCTGGCCTACGCGAAGGTGCGGCTCGACGAGACGTCGCTCGCGACAGCGATCGATCACCTCTCGGCCATCGAGAGCCCGCTCGCCCGCGCCATCGTCTGGGGATCGGTGTGGGACGCGACCCGCGACGGCGAGACGAGGGCGAGCGACTACCTGCGCCTCGTGCTTGGCAACATCGCCACCGAGACCGAGTCGACGACGATCCGAACGACGCTCTCGCAGTTGGCGACCGTCGCGCGCATGTACGTCGCTCCGGTCTCGAGGAGGGAAACGATCCGCGCGGTCGGCGACGAGCTGCTCGCTCTCGCGCGCGCAGCGGCCCCCGGATCCGACGCCCAGTTCCAGTTCGTCAAGTTCTTCGCGGGCATCGCGAGCACCGACGAGCACGTGGCCGCGCTCCGCGGTCTCGCCGACGGCTCGGCTCCGCTCGAGGGCCTCGAGATCGACACCGACCTGGGATGGGAGCTGCTCGAGAGCTTCGTGCTCAACGGGGTGGCGGGGCACGACGACATCGCCGCGGCGCTCGCGAGCGACAACACGGCCAACGGGCAGCAGGCCGCGGCCCGGGTCACCGCCGCGATCCCGACGGCCGAGGCCAAGCTGGCCGCGTTCGCCTCGCTCGTCGACACCGACGAGCTGCCGAACGCGATCGTGCGGCAGACGACCGTCGGATTCCAGCACGCCAACGACCCGGCGCCGCTCGAGGCCGTCGTCGACCGGTATTTCGCGTCGATCGCGGGAATCTGGACCTCACGCACCCACTCGATCGCCGAGAACCTGATCGTCGGGCTCTACCCGAGCGCCATCGCGACCGAGGCGCTGCGGAATGCGACGACGGCGTGGCTCGAGGCCAACCCCGACACGCCGGCACTGCGCCGGCTCGTGACCGAGAACCTCGCGGGAGTGGAGCGCGCCCTCATGGTGCAGGCGAGGGACGCGGACGACTAGGGCGACGCGGGCGGGACGGAGTCGCCGCGAGGATTCGCTGGGCGGCCTGCTTTGTCGCTAGCCTCGGAATATGAGGATTACATGATCGAAGCGCACGGACTCAGCAAGCACTACGGCAGCCGCAAGGCGGTCGACAACGTGACCTTCTCGGTGCGGCCCGGCATGGTGACCGGGTTCCTCGGGCCCAACGGGGCGGGAAAGTCGACCACGATGCGCATGATTGTCGGCCTCGACCGTCCGACGAGCGGGTCGGTGACGGTGAACGGCAAACCGTACTCCCAGCACCGCGCGCCCCTCCGCGAGGTGGGCGTGCTGCTCGATGCGAAGGCGATCCACACCGGGCGGAGCGCAGTGAATCACCTGCTCGCCGTCGGGGCCACCCACGGGATCGGCCGGAAGCGGGTCGACGAGGTCATCGGCCTGACCGGGCTCGACTCGGTCGCCCGCAAACGCGTCGGCGGTTTCTCGCTCGGCATGGGCCAGCGACTCGGGATCGCCGCGGCGCTGCTCGGCGACCCGGCCACTCTGGTGCTCGACGAGCCCGTCAACGGCCTCGACCCGGAGGGGGTCATGTGGGTGCGCAGCCTCGCCAGGCACCTCGCGGGCGAGGGTCGCACGATCTTCCTCTCGTCGCACCTGATGAGCGAGATGGCACAAACCGCCGACCACATCATCGTGCTCGGCCGCGGCCGGGTCATCGCCGACGCCCCGGTGGCTGAAATCGTGGCCCTCTCCGGGGGAAAGCTCGTGCGGGTGCGGACGCCCGATGCGGCGCGCCTGGCGCAGCTGCTCGCCTCCCCCGAGCTCGGCACGGAGGTCGGAGTGAACCCCGGCGCGGACGCCGACGAGCACGATGTGCTCGAAGTCAGCGGCCTGGGTGCCGCGCGCATCGGCGAGATCGCCGCATCCGCCGGTGTGGTGCTGCACGAACTGACGACCGTCGCCGGCTCCCTCGAGGAGGCCTACATGACCCTGACCCAGGACGAGGTCGAATACCACGCCGGCGGATCGCAGCCGGCAGCCGAAGGAGCTATCCGATGAGCACCACGACAGCACCAGCAGCCTCACGCGCCTCCTCCCCTGGCACCCTGTCGCAACTGACATTCGGCGGCATCCTGAAGTCGGAATGGATCAAGCTCGCCAGCCTCCGATCCACTCTCTGGTGCTACGGCCTGATGATCGCGATCACCATCGGTTTCGGCGTGCTCGTCGCGCTGACGTTAACCGACGCTCCCGGCGGCCAGCCGCCCGTCGAGGTGCAGCAGGGGACCGCGGTGCAGGTCGCGACTCTCGCGATCGGCTTCACGGCGCTCGTGAGCGTGGTGCTGGGGGCCCTGGTGATCACCGGCGAGTACGGCACCGGAATGATCAGGTCCACCCTCACCGCGGTGCCCACTCGGTTGCCCGCCCTGTTCGGCAAGGTGCTCGTCTTCGGGGCGGTGACCTTCGTCGTCGGGCTGATCGCGATCGTCGGCACCGCGCTGGTCACCGCGCCGTTGCTGCCGCGGATCGGGATCACTCCCGACTTCGCCGACCCGGGATACCTACTCGCCCTCGTCGGCGGCGCGGGGTACCTCGCCCTGATCGGTGTTCTCGCTCTCGCCGTCGGCGCGATACTGCGTCACAGCGCCGGTGCCATCGCGGCCGCACTTGGTCTCATCCTCGTCGTGCCGACGATCCTGTTGATCCTCTCGGCCGTCCTGCAGGCCGACTGGCTGGCAAACGTGGGGGCGTTCCTGCCGGATGCCGCTGGCAGCAGGATGTTCTCCTACTCCCAGGACGGCCTGTCCGTGGCGCCCGGGCTGCTCCTCGAGCCCTGGCAGGGCCTGTTGGTGCTGCTCGCCTGGGACGCGGTGCTCCTGCTCGCCGCCGCCGTCCTGCTCAAGCGCCGCGACGCCTAGGTTCCGCGTGCCCCCGGGCGTCTCCCGGGGGCACGCGAATACACTGGGTCGGATATGACTGAAGTTGCTACCGATCCAATCCCCTTCGACTGGGCCGCCTTCTGGGCGTCCTTCTCCGAATTCATCCTGCAGTTCGAGACGCTCTTCCAGATTCTCGGCATCGTCACCGGGGCCATCGTGTTGCGCATCCTGCTGCACTTCGTGATCCGGCGCGTCGTCAACCGCGTCGTGTCGGGGGTCAAGAAGCGGCAGAACGTCGACGACACCCAGTCGATCGTCGCGTCGCCGCTCGCCGCCGTTCGCGTCGTGCAACGCACCAGGACCCTGGGGTCCGTTCTCAACAACGTCGTCAGCGTCGTCATTGTGATCGTGGCGCTGCTGCTCATCGTGACCGCCATCGACACCAACATCATCGGGTCGTTCGCCCTCATCACGGCCGCGCTCGGCGCCGGCCTCGGTTTCGGAGCGCAGAACATCGTCAAGGACGTTCTCAACGGCCTGTTCATGGTGGCCGAGGACCAGCTCGGTGTCGGCGACGTCGTGGATCTTGGCGAGGCCACCGGCATCGTCGAGAACGTCGGAATCCGCGTCACCCAGGTGCGCGACCTCGACGGAACGCTCTGGTTCGTGCGCAACGGGGAGATCCTCCGCGTGGGGAACAAGTCGCAGGGCTGGGCCCGCGTCATCATCGACCTTCCCGCCCCCTACCACTGCGATGTCGAGGCGGTTCAGGCCACCCTGCTGAAGACGGCGCACGAAATGGCGGAGAGCCCGCAGTGGCGTCGAAAGATCATCGAGAAGCCCGAGATCTGGGGCCTCGAATCGATCTCCGCCGAGGCGCTCGTGATCCGGCTGGTGATGAAGACCCGCACGGCCGACCAGTGGGACGTCGCGCGCGAGCTCCGCTTCCGGTTGAAGAGGGCGCTCGACGAGTCGGGAGTGAACCTTCCGGCCCTCAACCGGGTCGTCTTCGACGGGCAGCGCGAAACGGGCAAGGCCCCCCCCGCGCCAGAGGGGATCGGCACCAAGTGATCGACAATGCCGAAAGCGCACCCGATGCCGGAACGAACGCCCCGACCGGAGCCAGCGCACCCGCCCAGGGGCCAGTTGGAGCCCTCCCCGTGACCCTGCGAACCGCGGAGCACGGTGCCGCCGCCGGCCAGAGCTTCTACGCGCAGGTCGGGGGCAGGGCGACGTTCGAAAAGCTCGTGCGCTCGTTCTACGCCGGGGTGCGAACCGACGAGGTGCTGTGGCCGATGTATCCCGAATCCGACCTCGAGGGCGCGATCCAGCGCCTCACGGGGTTCCTGGAACAGTACTGGGGCGGGCCCGGCACCTACAGTGAACAGCGCGGGCACCCCCGGCTGCGGATGAGGCACCAGCCGTTCCGGGTGAACCCGGAGGCAAGGGACCACTGGCTCGCGCACATGCGCGCCGCGCTCGACACCCTCGAATTGTCGCCGCTCGACGACGCGATGCTCTGGGACTACCTCGACCGCGCCGCCCACGCCATGGTCAACAGCTTCGACGAGTAGGATCGGCGCCGCGGCGGCGGGCCGGGTCATCCGGCAAGCGAGATCCTGGCGAGCACGTCGCGCACATCGGAGGTGTCCGTGGCCATCTGGTCGATGAGCGCGTTCAGGGTGTCGAACTTCACCATGCCCCTGATCCGCTCGACGAACTCGACCTCAACGACCCGGTCGTAGAGGTCGATGTCCTCATCGAGAACGTGGGCCTCGACCTGGCGCTCCGGCACGCCCTCGAAAGTCGGGTTGTTGCCGATCGAGATGGCCGCCGGCATGGTGCGCCCGCCCACGGTGAGACGTCCCGCGTAGACGCCGTCTGCCGGGATGAAGCCCTCCAGTCGCGGCGACAGGTTCGCCGTGGGGTAGCCGAGTGCCCGACCGCGCTGCTGCCCGTGCACGACCATGGCACGAACCGAGGGGAAGCGCCCGAGCAGGCGGGACGCCTCCGCGACGTCCCCGGCGGCGAGCACCTCACGGATGCGGGTGGAGGACACCCGCCTGTCGCCATCATCGAGATGGGCGTTGAGTTGGCGCACCTCGAAACCGAGCTCTGCGCCGAGTTCTGACAGCCGCGCGAAGTCTCCTCTCCCCCCAGCGCCATACCTGGTGCCCGGTCCGACGAGTACGATGCGCGCGCTGAGCCCCTCGACGAGCACCCGCCGCACGAACTCATCCGCGCTCATGGCACCGAACTCGCGATCGAATGGCAGCTGCACCAGCGTGTCGATACCCTCCCTCTCGAACAGCTCTCGCTTCTGGTCGTTACTCACGATCGATTCAGGGCACCGGGCCGGGTCGAGCAGGCTGAGCGGGTTGCGGTCGAAGGTGATGGCGACGGACTCGAGTCCGTGCCGGGCCGCCGTCGCGATCAACGAATCGACGACGTGGCGGTGGCCGACATGCATGCCGTCGAACTTGCCGAATGTCACGGCGCTCGGGAGCATGGCGGCGGGGACGCCATCGAGGGAGTCGAAGAATCGCATGGGTCAGCGCCGCGCGGCCGCGGCACCCTCCTCAACCGGTCGGGGGCTGGCGCGGCGCGAGTAGAGCCACATCATGCCGAGCACGGGAAGTGCGAGCGGGATGAACAGGTAGCCGCGACCGAAAAGCGACCACACCGTGTCGGCGGGGAAGAGCTCGGGATCGATGATGCTGAGCGTGCCGACGACGAGCACCCCAACGAGCTCGAACGCGATCGTGACCCACGCGATCGCGTACCAGCGACGGCCGCGCGCGACCAGGGCGACCGTCGCCAGCACGTAGACGACGGCGGCCACGGCCGACAGCACATAGGCGACCGGTGCGGTGTCGAACTTGGTCGCAATCTGGAAGATCGAGCGCCCCGTTGCGGCGAGGGCGAGGATCGCGTAGACGACCACGAGCACGCGCCCGACGCCGGGGGTGCGGGAAGAACCTGTCTGAACCATCGTCTTCAAGATTAGGCCAATCGGCGCGGCCCGCCCGCCGCGGTGGAGGCCGATCACACCGTCTGCACGAACCAGATCTCATTCATGCGAAAGAGCATCACCGCGATCGCGAGACTCCCGACCCCGAGCACGACAGTGCTCCACCTGTTCCGCTCGACGAGGGCCCACAATACGGCCAGGGGGGGCAGGATCAGTGCGGAAATGAGGTAGAGATAGAACTCGAGCAGGCTGCCCGTCGGGGAGTTGCCGAGTGCGGGAGCGGCGATCGCCACGACGAGCTGGGCGATCAGGAGCACCTCGACGAGAAGCGTCGCCCCGATCGTGAGGTCGGCAGGGGGCCGCCTGGCCAGTCCCAGCACGACACAGAGCAGGCCGGCCGCGACGGCGACGCCGATCTGCACCCAGGTGAACCACTCGATCATTCAGGTCACCTCGTCGGTTGGGAAGTTCACAATCGGCTTGGCGACGCCCGCAGAGACCGTGAGCAGCCCCACGAGGCGACCGTCGGGGGCGATCGCCGCGACCGGTCCGCCGTCCGTCGCGTCGTCGAGGCGGATGCGCTTGCCGTGCGTGAGGTCGATTACCTGCTGCGCCTCGAGCCGCACCGCCGGGAACAGCGCGGAGGCGACATCCGCCGGCGCACGCAGGCATTCCGCCACGTCCATCTCGCCGAGGTGGGCGGCATCCTCGACCAGGAACGGACCGATGCGGGTGCGGCGCAGCGCAGTGAGGTGCCCCCCGACGCCGAGCGCTGCCCCAAGATCGCGGGCGAGGGCGCGGATGTAGGTGCCTGACGAGCAGGCGACGCGCACGTCGAGGTCGAGGTGGGCGGCGTCTGCGTCGGTGGGATCGGCTACGAGTCGCGAGCCGAGCAGCTCGAACGAAGCCACCGTCACCTCGCGGGACCGCAGCTCGACCGCCTCCCCCGCGCGCACGAGGGCGTAGGCGCGCTTGCCGTCGACCTTGATCGCGCTCACGGCACTCGGCACCTGTTCGAGGCGCCCGGTGAGCGCGGCGATGCCCCGCTCCACCTGGGCGGCGCTGATGGCCTCGACCGCGCCGCGCTGGGCGCGCTGCACCTCGTCGCCCTCCCTGTCGTCGGTCACCGTGGACACCCCGAGCCGGATCGTCGCGAGGTACTCCTTGTCGAGACCGACGACGAACGTGAGCAGCCGCGTCGAACTGTTCACGCCCAGCACGAGCAGCCCGGTCGCCATCGGGTCGAGCGTGCCGGCGTGCCCGACCTTCCTCGTGCCGGCGCGCTTGCGGGTGCGGGCGACCGCGTCGTGGCTCGTGATGCCCGCCGGCTTGTCGACGAGAAGGATGCCGCTGGTCGCCGTCACGAGCCGGCCCGGGTCGGCGCCGGGGAGCGGCGCGGCGAAATGTTCACCGCTCTAGGCTACGAGATGTGCGGGCGGCATGCCTGCGTGTGCGCGCCGTAGGCTGGGGCCATGAGGGTGGCGGTGATCGGCGCGGGCGCCGTCGGGGGCACGATCGCCGCCCTGATGCATCGAGCGGGGCACGAGGTCGAGGTGACCGCCCGCGGCGCGCACCTCGAGGCGATCCGGACGGGCGGAATCGTGCTGACCGGCGCGTTCGGGGCGCACACCGCCCGGGTCGCCGCGTCGGCGAGCCTGCTGGGTGCGCCCGAGATCGCCTTCGTGACGACCAAGGCACAGGATGCCGAGGGGGCCGTGCGCGACGCGGGCGCACTGCTCGACGGGATCCCCGTCGTTGTCGTGCAGAACGGGATGGGCGGGGTGGCGGTGGCGCAGGGGGCGAATCCGCGCGCCCGGGTCGTCGGTGGGCTGGCGCTGTTTGCGGCATCGTACCTCTCGCCCGGCCAGGTCGCCGTGACCGCGCCGGGACCGGTCTACCTCGGCGCTGTCGCGGCGTCGGCCGAGGGGCGAACGGCGGCGGGTGTGTCGGCGGCGGATGCCGTGCACGTCGCCGCGGGCGTGCTCGGCGAGGTGATTCCCGTCGTCATCACGCCCGACTTCTCTGCCGCCCAGTGGACGAAGCTCGTCGTCAACCAGGTCAACGCCATTCCAGCGATCACCGGGCTGAGCGCGCAGGCCGTCATCGCGGATCGGGGTCTGCGCAGGATCATGGTCAGGGGGATGCGCGAAACCGTGCGCGCTGGCCTGGCGTCCGGGGTGCGGTTCGCGTCACTGCAGGGGCTGTCGCATGGTCTCCTGCGCCTGTTCGCGGCGGTACCGTTCCCACTCGCGCAGCTGCTTCCGCTCGCGATGGGGCGGAGGATGGGCGAGACGCCCAACCCGGGATCGACGCTTCAGAGCATCCGCCGCGGGCAGCTGACGGAGGTGGACCACCTGAACGGCGCGGTCGCCGCCGCCGCCGGGGCGGTCGGCGTTCCCGCGCCCGTCAACGCCGCGCTCGTGGGCCTGGTGCACTCGGTCGAGGCGAGTGGCCGCTTCCTCTCCGCGGAAGAGGTGGCGGGTTCGATCGCTCCGCGCTGACCGCCGCCGGGGCGCGGTGCGCAGTCACCCGCTCAGCAGGAGTCGGCGAAAACTCGACGCGGATGCTCCGGGTCGCCATTGTCGACGATCGCCGAGGCGGTCGTGCGCGGGCTCGACTCGGCGACGTAGCGCTGAGCCGCCCCCGCGGCCGCCTCCGGGCCCGCGGATGCCCGCTCGAGCCAGACCGAGTAGTTCCACACACCGCTCAGCCCGGGGCGGTGGAGGTAGATCCCGTCGACGAGGAGCATCGAGGCGGCGGGTGGCCCCTGAGCGGTACCGGCACGGAACGGCCAGACAAGATCGCGCCGGAAGGCGTCGTAGTCATAGGTCGCCGGGTCGTAGTCCCCCGGCTCGGACACACCCTGCCCGGCCGGGGCGTCACCCCGCCGAAACGCGTCGATGGACGCCCTGGCGACCTCGTATCCCCTGCGGTGCAGTGCCTCGGCGAGGTCGTCCGCGAAAGGCCCGGTGCCGATGCCCGCGTCGCCGTCGATGGCGACGATCACGCGGCCCCCGGGGTAGTTGTGCACGATTTCACCCGCGAGCACGTCGAGGGTGTCGGTCTTCGCCGGAGCCCATTTCGCCATGGGGTCAGCCTAGGCCAGCGCTTCGTCGGGCGGCGGGCGGCGACGCGGGCAGCGCCGCGAATCGGGCCAGTCCCCATCGCGGCTACACTTGCTCGGAGGTGAGCTGGGAAGTCTGGTCGGCATCTTCCCAGTCGAACCCCGAACCTGCAGGAGACCCATGTCGTCGCACACACCCGAACGCACCCCGGCCGGCGGCGCATCCAACAGCACCATTCCCGCACGGGGGAGCTATCCCGAGGCGCTCCGCATCGGTGCCATCCTGCGCAAGGAGACCGTCGGCGGAATCCTGCTCGTCATCGCAGCCGTGGTCGCGCTGGTCTGGGCCAACTCCCCCGCCTCCGACAGCTATTTCGCGTTGCGCGACTTCCGTATCGGATACGAGCCCTGGCACCTCGAGCTCAGCCTCGGTGCCTGGGCCGCCGACGGGCTGCTCGCCATTTTCTTCTTCCTCATCGGCCTCGAACTCAAGAAGGAGTTCGTGGCCGGCGACCTGCGCACGTTCAACCGTGCCATCGTGCCGGTCGCCGCCGCCGCGGGTGGGGTCGCCGTTCCCGCCCTGATCTACGCCGCCGTCAACGTCCTCAGCCCGGAGAGCCTGCGCGGATGGGCAATCCCGACCGCCACCGATATCGCCTTCGCAGTCGCCGTGCTCGCGATCGTCGGATCGCACCTGCCGAGCGCCCTGCGCATCTTCCTGCTGACCCTCGCGGTTGTCGACGACCTGATCGCCATCTCGATCATCGCCGTGTTCTACTCCGACGACGTGCAGGCGACCCCGCTGCTGCTTTCGCTCATCCCCTTCGCGCTCTACGCCTTCCTCGCCCAAAAGTACCGCCTGTTCTTCGACCGGCGTGCCTCTGCGGCCTGGTTCATCCTGCTGCCCATCGGTTTCGTATTCTGGGCGCTCGTGCACGCCGGAGGCATCCACGCGACCGTGGCCGGAGTGCTGCTCGGGTTCGCGGTTCCGGTCCTGCACCGCAAATCGCGCGGCGACACCGACGACCCCGGTCTGTCGGAGGTGTTCGAGCACCGGTTCCGGCCGCTCTCGGCCGGCTTCGCGGTGCCGGTCTTCGCGTTCTTCTCCGCCGGTGTCACCGTCGGGGGGTGGGGCGGACTGGTCGCGGCCGTCACCGACCCCGTCGCGATCGGGATCGTCGCCGGGTTGGTGATCGGAAAGCCGATCGGAATCGTCGGAACCACCTGGCTGATGTCGAAAATCCGCCGGGTCAACCTCGACCCGTCCCTGCGGTGGATCGACCTTATCGGCGTCGCGGTCCTCGCGGGCATCGGATTCACGGTGTCGCTGCTGATCGCCGACCTGAGCTTCACCCCCGACGGCCCGACCAACGATCACGCGAAGGTGGGGATCCTGCTCGCTTCCGTGCTCGCGGCGATGTTCGCGTCGGTAATCCTGCGGTCCCGCAACCGGGTGTACCGCCGCATCGAGGCCGAGGAGGCCGTTGACGCCGACAACGACGGAATCCCCGACGTCTACCAGCAGCATCAGGGTGTGCGGGCGCAGGCTGCCCCGGAACCGGGTGCCCAGACGAAGGCGAACGGGGCCGACCCGCGCGACGAGCGGGTGCCCGAAAGACGGGATCGCGCCTGAGCGCCGAACGGCCGGGCCCCACCGCCCAATCTGGAGGTGCGGCGATCGCGCAACACCTCAACGAGTGGTTTCGCGGCAACGCTCGCGACCTGCCGTGGCGGCGACCCGGATTCTCCGCGTGGGGCACGCTGGTCAGTGAGTTCATGCTGCAGCAGACCCCCGTCGCGCGGGTGGTCCCGCGGCTCGAGGAGTGGCTCGAGCGGTGGCCGACCCCGGGCCACCTCGCGGCCGTTCCTGCCGGCGACGCGGTGCGGGCATGGGACCGGCTGGGCTATCCGCGCCGTGCACTCAACCTGCACGCGTGCGCGGTCGCGATCACCGACTGTCACGGCGGCGTCGTGCCGCACGACATCGACGAGCTGCTCGCCCTGCCGGGTGTCGGCCCGTATACGGCGCGCGCCGTTGCGGTATTCGCGTACGGGCACCGGCATCCCGTCGTCGACACCAACGTGCGCCGCGTCATCGCCCGCGCGATCGGTGGGCAGGGCGAGCCGGCCGCCCCGTCGACCCGGCGCGACCTTGCGGCGATGGACGCCCTGCTCCCGGCGGCGTCCGCAGAGGCCAGCACGTTCAACGCCGCGGCCATGGAGCTCGGAGCGGTCGTGTGCACGGCCCGCTCCCCCCTGTGCGGCGAGTGCCCGATCCGGGCAACCTGCGCCTGGCGTGCGGCGGGGTACCCGGCCTACCTGGGCGCCCGCAAGGCAGTGCAGAAGCGGTACGAGGGGTCAGACCGGCAGGTGCGCGGCCTGATCCTCGCGGAGCTGCGCGCGGCCGACGTCCCCGTTGCGGACAGGGAGATCCTGCCAGCGTGGCCGGATGAGGCCCAGCGCGCCCGGGCGATAGCCGGACTCCTGGCCGACGGCCTCGCGGTGAACTCCGCCGCGGGCTTCGGGTTGCCCGGCCACTGACCAGGGGCAGTCCGCGGTCTGACGGCCCCGGGCGGGCAGTCAGTCCTCGTCGTCGCCGATCACGCGGGGCTTGACGTACGGGTCTTCGTCGCCAGCATAGCTCGCGGTCTTCTTGAGGCTCTCGACCTCGAGGTCGCGCTTCGTGGCCTCGGCGAGGAGTTCCTCGATGTGCTTCGCGTTCTCGGGGATCGCGTCGGCGATGAACTGCAGCGACGGGGTGAGGCGCGAGGTGAGGTTCTTACCGACCTCGCTACGCAGCATCCCGGTCGCCGACTTGAGGGCCGCTGCCGAGTCGGCGCGCTCCTCGTCGGTGCCGTACACGGTGTAGAACACTGACGCGTGCTGCAGGTCGCCCGTCACCTTCACGTCGGTGATCGTCACAAAGCCGATGCGCGGATCCTTGATCCCGCGCTCGAGCGTCTTGGCCACGATCACCTTGATGCGGTCCGCCATCTTCGCGGCACGTGCCGGATCAGCCATTGCAGTGTCCTTCGTTGTTGGGTGTGGTTGTGAAGCGGCGACGCCACCGGGCGGGCGGCGCCGGAGTCCTTGATCCTCAAGTGACTCCGGCACCGTGCCCGCCCGCCTCGATGGCGAACCGTATCCCGCTTAGACGCGGGGCTTTTCCTTCATTTCGATCGTCTCGATCTCGTCGCCGATCTGGATGTCGTTGAACTTGCCCAGGCCGATTCCACACTCGAAGTCCGTGCGGACCTCGGTGACGTCGTCCTTGAACCGTCGCAGCGACTCGATCGCGAGGTTGTCTCCCACCACGACGCCATCGCGGATGACCCGCGCCTTGGCGTTGCGGGTGATGGTGCCGGAGCGGACGATGACACCCGCGACGTTGCCGAACTTCGAGGAGCGGAACACCTCGCGGATCTCGGCGACACCCGACTGCACCTCTTCGAACTCGGGCTTGAGCATTCCCTTGAGGGAATTCTCGATGTCCTCGAGCGCCGCGTAGATGACCGAGTAGAACCGCACATCGACACCCTCGCGGGCGGCGCGTTCGCGCGCCTTCGTGTCGGGCCGCACATTGAACCCGATGATGATCGCATTGTCGACCGTGGCGAGGTTGACGTCGCTCTCGGTCACAGCGCCCACACCGCGGTGGATGATGCGCAGCTGAACCGAGTCGTCGACGTCGATCTTGAGCAGCGACTCCTCGAGCGCCTCGACGGCACCCGACACGTCACCCTTGATGATGAGGTTGAGCGAGTCGACCTTGCCGTCTTCGAGGGCCTTGGTGAAGTCCTCGAGGCTGATGCGCTTGCGGCTGCGGGCCAGTAGCGCGTTGCGCTCCACGGCTTCGCGCTTCTCCGCGATCTGGCGGGCGGTGCGGTCGTCGTCGGTGACCAGGAAGGTGTCACCGGCACGCGGCACCGAAGTCAGGCCGAGCACTGCGACGGGGCGGGCCGGCGTCGCGAATTCGACGCTCTCGCCGTTCTCGTCGAACATCGCTCGAACGCGCCCGTAGGCGGTTCCGGCGACGATGGGGTCCCCGACCTCGAGGGTTCCCGACTGGATCAACACGGTGGCGACCGCGCCGCGTCCCTTGTCGAGCTTGGCCTCGATCGCCACACCGCGCGCATCCTTGTTGGGGTTGGCGCGCATGTCGAGTCCGGCGTCGGCGACGAGCAGAACCGCGTCGAGCAGCTCCTTGACCCCGGTTCCGTTGAGGGCTGAGACGTCGATGAACATCGTCTCGCCTCCGTACTCCTCTGCAACGAGCCCGAACTCGGTGAGCTGCTGGCGCACCTTGGCCGGGTTCGCGCCCGGCTTGTCGACCTTGTTCACCGCGACGACGATGGGCACGTTTGCGGCCTGGGCGTGGTTGAGCGCCTCGACCGTCTGCGGCATGATTCCGTCGTCCGCCGCGACCACGAGTATCGCGATGTCGGTGACCTGCGCACCACGGGCGCGCATGGCGGTGAACGCCTCGTGACCCGGGGTGTCGATGAAGGTGATGGCGCGCTCGACGCCGTCGTGCTCGGCGACGATCTGGTATGCGCCGATGTGCTGGGTGATGCCGCCGGCCTCGCCCGCGACGACGTTCGCGCTGCGGATCGAGTCGAGCAGCTTGGTCTTTCCGTGGTCGACGTGACCCATGACCGTGACGACGGGAGGACGGATTTCGAGGTCCTCGTCGTCCTCGTCCTCGAGCTCCTGGTCGAGGTCGAGGGAGAAGCCGAGAAGCAGCTCGCGGTCCTCGTCCTCCGGCGACACCATCTGGATCTTGAAGCCGAGCTCGTTGCCGAGAATGTCGAACGTCGCCTCGTCGAGGGACTCCGTCGCCGTGGCCATCTGTCCGAGGTGGAAGAGCACGGTGACGAGGTTGCCGGGGCTCGTGTCGAGCTTGTCGGCGAAGTCCGTGATGGATGCTCCGCGGCGCAGCCGGATGACGGACGTGCCGTCACCGCGGGGGACGCTCACGCCACCCAGCGACGGGGCCTCCCTCAGCTCGAACTCGGCCCTCTTCGTGCGCTTCGACTTGCGTGCCTTGCTCTTGCCGCCGCCGCGCCCGAAGGCACCGGCAGTTCCCCCACCTGGTCCTCGACCGCGGCCTCCTCCGCCGCCGGGACGGGGAGCGCTGAAGCCACCACCCGGTGCCCCGGGGGCCCCACCTGGACGCTGGAATCCACCGCCGGCCGGACGGCCGCCACCGGCGCCTCCCGGGCGCTGGAATCCGGCGCCGGCGGGACGCTGCCCGAAGCCGCCCGGGCGTGCACCCTGGCCGGGCCCGCCCGGGCGCGGGGCGCCGGGGCGTGGAGCGGATGGACGCGGGATGCCGCTCGGGCTCGCCGCGGGGCGGCCCTGCATGCCCTGGGCGCTCGCGTAGGGATTGTTGCCCGGACGCGGTGCGCCGGGACGCTGCATGCCCTGGGCGCTCGCGAATGGGTTGTTGCCCGGACGCGGGGCGCCGGGGCGGGGGATGTTCGATCCGCCCTCGGCGGGCTTGGCATCGGCGGGCTTCGCCTCCGTCGCAGCGCCGTCGGCGGGTGCTGCGGAAGCTGCGGGGGCTGCAGTCGCCGATGTCGGCGCCGCGGCGGCCGGAGCCGGCTGCGAGGTCTCGGCGACGGGCGCCGGGGCCGGGGCCGCGGGCTCTGCCACGACCTTCGGTCCTGGCGTGGGGCCGGCCGGACGCGGCGCACTGGGCGTCGCGGCGGCGGGTGCCGCGGCGGGCTTGACCGGCGCGGTAATGCCGTCGGCGGCGAGGGCGGCCCTCAGCTTGCGCGCGACGGGGGGTTCGATGCTGGACGACGGTCCCTTGACGAACTCGCCCATTTCCTTGAGTTTCTCGAGGGCCTTCTTGCTGTCAATGCCGAGTTCGCTTGCGATCTCGTGCACGCGTGGTTTAGCCACAATTCTCCTGTCTGGGCCTTCTCCCCGACAGGAGGGAAGGCATTAGTCGAGTACGGGACTCATTTCGAGCCGCTCATTATTCGTTTCTCATTAGTTGTTCACGGGGCCGTTCAGCCTGTTCTCTAGGGGACTCCTGTGGGGGGTCCCGGGGGCGTGGTGTGAAAGTTCCTGGCGGAGCACCTCCGCGACGATCGCCAACGACTGGTTCCGCAGCGCACGACCGATGGCCTTGCGCTGAAGAGCCGTGTCGAGGCAGTCAATTGCTGGATGCACCCACGCGCCTCGCCCGGGAAGATTTGCGGAGTGATCCGCAACTATCTCGCCGTCGCGCTCCACCAATCTCAAAAGGGAGGTCTTGGAGGCCCGCTGACGACAGCCGAGGCAGGTTCTTACGTTCATCATGGTACACCCGAGCCGATTGTTTTGTTCTGCACTGAGGTCCGACGCCCGCGCGAGTCAGGCTGGATGCTGGACGTGGTCCGGCCCGCCCGACGATGACGCATCGGGCCACACCGCACGCGAATCGACGCTACGACTCGAGGATGGAGTCGGGCTGGATGTCGATTCGCGCGCCGGTCAGCTTCGCGGCGAGTCGGGCGTTCTGGCCCTCCTTGCCGATCGCGAGCGACAACTGGTAGTCGGGCACGAGGGCGCGCACGGCCTTGGTCGACTGGTCGATCACGAACGCGGAGGTGACCTTCGCTGGCGACAGGGCGTTCGCAACGAAGGTCGCGAGGTTCGCGCTGTAGTCGACGATGTCGATTTTCTCATTGTTGAGCTCAGCGGTGACCGCGCGCACGCGCTGGCCCATCTCGCCGATGCAGGCCCCCTTCGCGTTGACGCCGGGCTCGTTGGCCTTGACGGCGATCTTGGTGCGGTGGCCTGCCTCGCGCGCGAGCGACACGATCTCGACCACTCCGCTCGCGATCTCGGGCACCTCGAGGGCGAAGAGCTTGCGCACGAGTGACGGGTGGGTGCGTGACACGGTGATCTGCGGACCCTTGAGCCCCCGGTTCACGGCCGTCACGTATACGCGGATGCGCGACCCGTGCTTGTACTCCTCGCCGGGAACCTGCTCCTCCGGGGGCAGGATCGCCTCGATCGTGCCGAGGTCGACGTGGATCATCCGTGGGTTCGGTCCCTGCTGGATCACTCCCGCGATGATGTCGCCCTCGCGGCCCTTGAACACTCCGAGCACGTGCTCGTCGGCAATGTCGCGCAGGCGCTGGTTGATGACCTGCTTCGCGGCGAAGGCGGCGATGCGGCCGAAGTCGCTGGGACTGTCGACGGCCTCGCCGACAACCAGGCCCTCCTCGTCGTACTCGGTCACGTAGACCGACACGTGGCCGGACTTACGGTCCAGGTGCACCCGCGCCGGGGCCGGTGCGTCGCCCACCTCCTCGGTCTCCGTGTGCTTGAGATAGGCGGTCAGGATCGCCTGCTCGATGATCGCCACCAACTCCTCGAAGGGAATTTCACGTTCGCGCTCAAGGAGCCGTAGCACGCCCAGATCGATGTCCACTGAGGGCCTCCACTATTCAGATAGGTACTCCCGGGCACCGTTACGACCGGGAAAGTCTTCCCCTAAGTTACCAGTGCGCGCACGGGCGCCGCGCTACCAGGGCCGGTCCGTGAATCCGCCGCCGCCGTTCTCGCCGCGATCCTGGGTCTGGCGTTCGGCCTTTTCCCGGGCCGCGTCCTCGTTCTGCTGCCGCAGCCTCTCGAGCCTCTCCGCCGATTCCCCGTCGGACTCCTCGCCCTCCCCCGGTTGCGGCGGTGCCGTCTCGGATTTTGTGTCGAGACGCTCGCCCGCGCGCTCGAGCTCCTCACCGGCATCCCGGCCCTCCGCGGTGTTCGGTGGGGCGTTGGGCGGCTGGCACTCCTCCCCCGCGGCCGCGATGACCGCCCGTGCGGTCTCGTAGAGGCGTGCGGCGCCCGCGAGCTCACCCTGTTGCGCATAGCTGTCGCCGAGGAGCTCCCAACTGAGCGAGAGGTTCACCGCGACGTCGCACCTGGTCGAGTCCGGCGCGGTGGCGAACGCCTTCTCGAGGTCGGTGATCGCGGGGATGTAGTCGCCCGTGGCCGCCATCGCCGTCCCGCGGTCGAAGTGGGCGATCCATGGCTCGAACGCGTTCCACTCGAGGAGCTCCTCGAACTGCTCGGCGCTCGAGGCGTAGCTGCCCCTCTCGTAGCTGTCGATCCCCGCTCCCGCCGTCGCCTGCAGTCCGACGAGCTTTGCGGCCAGCACCAGGCCGGCGATCGCGACGGGGATCGAGAACCACAGCAGGCTTCGGCGCGCGCGGCGCCGCCGGGCGTCGTTCACGGCCGCCGCCTCCCGCCCGGCCGCGTCCTGGCGATCGCGAGTCCCGCAGCGACCGCTTCGCCCAGCGCCAGCAGCGCGAGTGGGATCGCGAAGATCCAGTAGAACTCCACCGGCCCGTTCGTCGTGCCGGGCATCAGCGCGGTCTCCCCAAGATCGACCCGCGACGCGAGAGCAGCGGCGGTACCGTCGCCGCTGCGCAGGTAGGTCACCCGCAGCTGGCCCGCGACCGCCGTCAGGTTGTCGTCATCGATCGCGGAGATCGCATCGGAGCCCGTCGACGGGTCCTGGATGTACCTGGCCTCCGACTCGTCGTCGGCGGGAAAGCCGTCGTACACACGCATCCGCCCGCCCTCTGCGGTGCCGTAGCCAAGCACGCCCCCACCGTCGACGAGCGCGGCCAGGGGCTCGAAAGACCCGGGCGCCTCGTCGCGGGTCTGCTCGCCGTCGCCGAGGTAGAACAGCACGCGGCGCGGGTCGGGGTCGTCGGCCCGCGCCTGATCGAGCAGCTCCCCCATGAATTCGACGGGAGCGTCGATCGAGCTGCCCCGCGAGTAGAAGGTGACCTCGGGCGTCAGCACCTGCACGGCGGAGGCGAGCGCCGACGCATCCGTCGTGAGCGGCACCCGCTGCACGGTCGTCGCGTCGAACGTCGTGAGGGAGAACTGAGCGCCGGGCAGGGCATCCGCAATCGATCGGATATCCTCCCGCACCCCGTCGAGCCTCGTGGCCGGCAGCTCGCCCGCCGCGGTTCCCCCGACGTCCTCGGCCGACATGCTGCTCGTCGTGTCGACGACGAAGTAGACCTCGAGACCGCCCGTCGCGACCGGGCCCGTCGCCTCCCCGGGGATGCCGGGGCGCAGAGCGATGACGACGAGCAGCGCAACCATGCAGATCCTCATCACCCACGCGGCGCGCTCGCCGCCAGCCCCGGCGCGCACCAGGCGCCACACGGCGACGCCGCCGAGCGCGGCGGCGGCGGAGGCAATGAGCCACGGGGGCAGCACTGGGGTCATGGTCATCGCCGTGTCCGTATGGCCAGGGCGAACAGCCCCGAGAGCCCGAGGAACGCGATGCCGACGAAGAGCCCCGGCCGGTCGGAGAGCACCACCTGCGGGGCCGCGCGGGTGAGAGTCGCCTGCTCGGCGGCAATGCGCTCGACGATGGACCCGATCGCGCCCGGGTCGCCGAGAGCGTAGTACGCCCCACCGGTGTCGGTCACGACGGTCTCGAACTCGGCGGCGAGCACGGCCAGGTACTCCCTGGCCTCGGAATCGCCCGGGTTGATGCCGTAGACCCGGATGCCCAGCTCGGTGGCGAGCTCGCCCGCCTGCGGGAGGGAGTAGATCGACTCGCCGACGACGAGGTTGTCGGTCGCGAGGATGATCGACCTCGACCTGTCCTTGTCGGGGGTGTCGAAGCGGAGCGAGCACGCGGCGAGGCCGTCGCCGATGAGCGAGGAGCCCTCCCCGAAGAAGGTGCCGTCGAAGTAGGCGATGTTGCCGCTCTCGAACTGCTCGGTGATCCTTGCCAGCTGCTCGCCGATGTAGCCGTAGTCGGAGGTGAGCGGAAAATACGTCACCGCCGAGGCATTGAACACGACGAGGCTGACCCGCTCCCCCTCGAAGTCCTCGACGAGCTCGGCGAAGACGCCGACAAGCTCGACGTCGTAGTCGATCATCGATCCGGAGACATCGAGGCAGAGCACGATGTCGCGATTGCTCATCTGGGGGTAGACGATGCCCGGGGCGGCCGGCCGCGACGCGAGAGTGACCCCCGCGAGCAGCACGAGCACCGCTGCGCCGCCGAGCAGGGCGAGCAAGGCGCGGTACCTCAAAAGGGCCGCGCGGTACCCCGGCAGCCCGGTGAGCCGCTCAGCGTGCCCCACCGGCCGACCGGCCGGCGCCCGATCGCGTCGGCGCCGGTACACGATGACGGCGGTGGCGACGGCCGCGGCGGCGGCGGCGGCGAACGCGAGGGGCATCCACCACAGAATCAGCTCCACAAGTGCACCACCCGACGCGCGACGTCGGCCGCCTCGACCATGGTCCCGCGCTCGATCGCCTCGAACGCCCCGGGGTAGAGCTTCGCGACGGCGTCACTGAGCGGAATGGCGCGCGCGTCCCGCAGCTCCCTCAGCTCGCCGAGGGTCATCTGGGGAGCGCGGATCCCGCTCGTCTCGTAGGCGAAGAGGCGCAGCACGAGGCTCAGCCGCTGGTGCGCCGCGCGCAGGCTGAGCTCGCCCCGGTTATACGCCGTCTCGACGTCGGTGATGAGCTGCTCGTACTTGCCACGGAGGGCCGAAACATCGATCGGGAGCCAGCTCGCGTCGATCTCGAGCGCCGGCGCCCTCGCCTCACGTGACCTGGTGAGGTAGGGCACGAGCACGTAGAACGCGGCGAGCGCCAGCACCACCACGACCGCGAGTACGCCCCACAGCGGCGAGTACTGCACGGGCGGGAACAGTCCGTTACCGATGGGCATGCCGATGCCCCTCGAGGAGGCGGAAGAGCGCGGGGATGACCTCCGCCTCCGACCCGACCCGGGCGCTGCTGATCGCGAGCGAATCCAGCACCGCGCCGGTCTGCGCGATCCTGGCCGACGAGGCCGCCTGGAACTCCGCCCGCAGCGCGGTGCCGGTCCGCACTGCAAGGGGAAGCCCGCCATAACCATCGACGTCGAACAGCTCCTCTCCCGCCCACTCCACGCCGGTCGGATCTGCGTCGCCGATGGTCAGCCACAGGATCTCGTGCTGCACCGAGAGCCGACGCAGAAGCTTCTCCTCGACGGCGTGGATCACGCGGTCGTCCGCAATCACGACGAGGATCATCCGACGCCGGAAGCTGCGCGCGAGGTAGGCGAGCTGCCGCGCCAGGTCGCTCCGCCCGGCGTCGAGGCTCGTGCGGGAGAGCATGAGCTGGAGCAGGCGCTCGAGGTGCGCTTCGGTCGAGAACGGGCGCCGGAACTCGGTGTGGACGGCATCGCCGGCCAGGATCCCGACGAGATCCTCGTGGCGGGTGGCGAGGTATCCGACGATGCCGGCGGCGAGGATCGCGATGTCGACCTTCCGCTCCCCGCTCGAGGCCGTTGCGGCCATGTCCCGCCCGGTGTCGGCGATGAGCAGCACGGTGTGCTTGCGCTCGGCAACGTAGCGCCGCGTCATTGGCGCACCCATGCGCGCCGTCGCCTTCCAGTCGATGTCCTTGACTTCGTCGCCGGGCACGTAGTGCCGCAGGTCGTCGAACTCGGTGCTCCTCCCGTGGAACACCGAGGTGTACTCGCCCTCGAGCAGCCCGCGCACCGTGCGGCGGGCGTGGATCGACAGCTTCGTCTTGACCTTGCGCAACAGGCTCGTCATGGCGGACCGGTGTCAGGGGGCCTGCACGGCGGCGAAGACTGCGTCGATGATGGTCTCGGGGCGCACGTCGTCGGCGATCGCCTCGAAGTTGAGGATCAGGCGATGGCGCAGCACCACGTGGCGGAGTTCCTTCACGTCGTCGGGGATCACGTGGTCGCGCCCGTTGATGAGCGCGAGCGCCCTCGCCGCCCGGCTGAAGGCGATGCTGGCGCGCGGGCTCGCGCCGTAGTCGATGCACCCGGCGAGGTCGGCGGCGATGTAGGTGCCGGCGTGCCGCGTCACGTACACGGCAGAGACGATGTAGTTGGTGATCGCCGGGTCGAGGTAGACGCGGCGGGCGACGTCCTGCAGGAAGAGAACGTCGTCGATGTGCACGGATTCGCCCGACGACGGCCGGTCGAACACGCCGTCGCTGATGCGGTCGAGAATCTCGACCTCCTCGGCGAAGTCCGGATAGTCGAGCACCTCTTTGAGCAGGAACCGGTCGAGCTGCGCCTCCGGAAGGTGGTACGTGCCCTCCTGCTCGATCGGGTTCTGGGTCGCGAGAACGAGGAACAGGTCGGGCAGGGCGTGCACGACTCCGCCGATCGTCGTCTGGCGCTCCTGCATGGCCTCGAGCATCGCGCTCTGGGTCTTCGCGCTCGACCTGTTGATCTCGTCAAGAAGCACGAAGTTCGCGTGCACCGGGCCGAGCTGCGTAGCGAAGGTCGAGTTCGCGTAGTCGAAGATCTGGGTGCCGATGATGTCGCTCGGCAGCAGGTCGGGGGTGCATTGGATGCGCTTGAACGTGGCGTGCACGGCATCCGCGAGCGCCTCGGCCGCCGTGGTCTTCGCCAGCCCGGGCACGCTCTCGAGGAGGATGTGGCCTCCGGTCATCAGGGCGACCAGCAGGCTCCTTCTGAGCCCCTTCTGGCCTACGACCTTCTCGTCGTACGCGTCGGTCACGATCGCCAGCACCGAGCGCGCCCTCGCGAGCTCGTCGGCGCTGATCCGAGTGCGTTGGGCGAGGGTCACGGGCTCTCCGGGAGGTCGATGGTCAGGAGGTGAGCATGCTCGTGATCGAGTGGATCGCAACCGGCTGGCGTTCTCCTGTACGCCGGTCCCACAGCTCGACGTTGCCGTCGGCCGCGCCGCGGCCGACGATCACGATCGTGGGCACTCCGAGCAGCTCGGCGTCGCCGAACTTGACGCCGGCCGACACCTTCGGACGGTCGTCGAGCAGCACGTCCTTGCCCTTGGCCTCGAGGTCGGCCGCGATCTTCTCCGCGATCGCGTGGATCTCGGGCTCCTTCGTCGCCGCAACGACGTGAACGTCGTAGGGGGCGACGTTTCTCGGCCAGATGAGGCCCTTCGCGTCGTTGTTCGCCTCGGCGAGCACCGCGAGGATACGGGTGACGCCGATGCCGTAGGAGCCCATCGTGACGGTGACGAGCTTGCCGTTCTCGTCGAGGACCTTGAGGCCGAGGGCGTCCGCGTACTTGCGGCCGAGCTGGAAGACATGTCCGATCTCCATGCCCCGCGCGGTCTCGATCGGGCCGGAGCCGTCGGGGGCGAGGTCGCCCTCGCTCACCTCGGCGACCTCGAGGAACCCGTCGGCCGAGAAGTCGCGGCCGGCGACGAGCCCGAAGACGTGCTTCTGGTCGGTGTTCGCGCCGGTAACCCACTGGGTGCCGTCGACGACGCGCGGGTCGAGGAAGAAGCGGATGCCCGTGGACGATGCCGGGACGTGCCCGGCGGGCGCCTCGGCGTCCGGTGTGCGAGGCCCGGTCGACGTGCCCGACTTCGATTTCGTCTTCGGGGCGTCGGCGACGACGCCGCGGCCGAGCACCGCGCCGTCGGCCGACCAGGGGCCGATGTAACCCTTGACGAGCCGCGGCGCGCCGGCGAAGTCGGCGGCCGTTGCCGCCTGGACCTCGGCTGGCGCGAAGGCGACCTCGATGCGCTTGAGGTCGACGTCGCGGTCGCCCGGGAGCCCGATGGCGATAAGCTCGCGGCTGCCGTCGAGGTGGCTGAGTGCGAGCACCACGACCTTGAGGGTGTCGGCGGCAGTCCACGCGCGGCCGTCCGGGCGCGGGTGGCTCGCGTTGGCGAGGTCGACGAGGGTTGGGATGGTTGGCGTGTTCGGCGAGTCGACGACGTCGGGCGCCGGGAACCCGGAGTGGTCGATCACCTCGGGCACGACCGTGCGGAACGCCTCGACGTTGGCGGCGTAGCCACCGTCGGTGCGCACGAAGGTGTCTTCGCCGATCGGGGTCGGGTGCAGGAACTCCTCGCTGCGCGAGCCGCCCATCGCTCCGGCATCCGCCTGTACGATCACGTATTCGAGGCCGAGCCGTTCGAAAATGCGCTCGTACGCATCGCGTTGCGCCTGGTAGCTCACGTCGAGGCCAGCGTCGGTGTAGTCGAACGAGTAGGCATCCTTCATCGAGAACTCGCGCCCGCGCAGCAGGCCGGCGCGGGGTCGGGCTTCGTCGCGATACTTGTCCTGGATCTGGTAGATCGACAGCGGCAGGTCCTTGTAGGAGCTGTAGAGGTCCTTGACGAGCAGGGTGAAGACCTCCTCGTGGGTGGGCGCGAGCAGGTAGTCGGCGCCGTGCCGGTCTTTGAGGCGGAAGACGCCGTCGCCGTACTCGGTCCACCGGCCGGTGACCTCGTACGGCTCGCGCGGGAGCAATGCGGGGAAGTGCACCTCCTGGGCGCCGATGGCGTCCATCTCCTCGCGGATGATCGCCTCGATCCTGCGGCGCACCTTGAGCCCGAGCGGTAGCCAAGCGAAGATGCCCGGGGCCTGACGACGGATGTAGCCGGCCCGCACGAGCAGGCGGTGGCTGGTCACCTCGGCGTCGGAGGGGTCTTCCCTGAGCGTACGGACGAAGAGCTGTGAGAGGCGTGTTGGCACAACCCCCATAGTACGGCCAGCCGGATGGACGGTCCGGCGATGCCGTCGGGGTCAGGCATCCTTCACGGACTCTGCTGCATCGGCGTGCGTGGTGGTGTCGTTGCCCTTGCCCCGCGTCGCAATCAGGCTCACGACGGTCGCGACGGCGACGGTCGCCCCGATGAACGTGAGGGACACCCAGATGGGAATCTCGGGCGCCCACTCGACGCCGAGGAAGCCGACGAGGACGAGCAACCAGGCATCGGAGACACAGAAGATCCACGAGAAGGCATCAATAAGGGCAGCTCCGACGGCGATGAAAATCCCGCGCAGCACGATTGCGATGATGATGCCGATCATCAGGACCATCTGTTCGTGCTCCTTGGGAACCGCGAACCCGCACCTGATGATCGGGACGACGAGGAGGTTGTCGGTCGACAGCGCCTTCCCGGTGAGATACCCGGCGAAGTACCGGGCCCCGAAGGTCCATCCCGACACGAGCCCGATCCCCACGCCGAAGAGCAGGGCCAGTGCGACGGGGAAGGCAACCAGCGGGCGGGCTCACCGATTGACGGGATACGCGGAGTGCGCACGTGCGCGACGTACACGCACAGGAAGAAGGCGATGGTGACGCCGATCGTGATTGTCCAGGTGACCGTCGTCACCTTGACGAGGCACTCCCGAAAAGCCGACGGACGGGACGGCCATCGTACCGGCCGAGACTGTTCGCCGAACGCGCGCCCGTGGCTAGACCGTGACGACCTCGGGCGAGCCGAGCGCACCCGGCGGCATCTCGGCGGCGAGCCGGTTGGCCTCTTCGATGAGGGTCGCAACGATGTCGGCCTCCGGCACGGTCTTGATGACCTCGCCCTTGACGAAAATCTGGCCGCGCCCGTTGCCGCTCGCCACTCCGAGGTCGGCCTCTCGTGCCTCGCCGGGTCCGTTGACGACGCAGCCCATGACGGCGACGCGCAGCGGGACGGTCATGCCCTCGAGACCCTCGGTGACGTCGTTGGCCAGCTTGTAGACATCCACCTGGGCGCGTCCGCAGCTCGGGCAGGAGACGATCTCCAGTGTGCGCTCGCGCAGGCCGAGCGACTGAAGGATCTGCAACCCGACCTTGACCTCCTGGACGGGCGGCGCCGAGAGGGACACCCGAATGGTGTCTCCGATGCCCTCGCCGAGCAGGATGCCGAACGCGGTCGCCGACTTGATCGTGCCCTGGAACTCGGGGCCGGCCTCGGTCACGCCGAGGTGCAGCGGCCAATCGCCGCGCTCGGCGAGCAAGCGGTACGCCCTGACCATCGTGACGGGGTCGTTGTGCTTGACCGAGATCTTGAAGTCGTGGAAGTCGTGCTCCTCGAACAGGCTCGCCTCCCAGACGGCGCTCTCGACGAGTGCCTCCGGGGTGGCCTTGCCGTACTTCTGCAGCAGGCTCGGCTCGAGCGAGCCCGCGTTGACGCCGATGCGGATGCTCACGCCGGCCGCCTTCGCCGCGGCGGCGATCTTGCCGACCTGGTCGTCGAACTTGCGGATGTTGCCCGGGTTCACCCGCACCGCGCCGACGCCGGCGTCGATCGCGCTGAAGACGTAGCGGGGCTGGAAGTGGATGTCGGCGATCACCGGGATCTGGCTCTTGCCGGCGATGATGTGCAGCACATCGGCGTCGTCCTGGTGCGGAACGGCGACCCGCACGATGTCGCATCCACTCGCGGTGAGCTCGGCAATCTGCTGCAGGGTCGCGTTGATGTTGGTCGTCTGCGTCGTCGTCATCGATTGCACGCTGACCCGGGAATCACCGCCAACCTTGACCTTGCCGACCGAGATCTGGCGGGTCTTGCGGCGGGGGGCGAGAACGGACGGGGCTTTGGGCATTCCCAGATTGACTGCAGGCACTTGCCTAGCTTACGTCGGGTGGGTGTCCTGTGGCTGGCAGCCCGTCGATCCATCGGCCCATCGATCGCCTGTGGCGCAGTGACCCGACACGTATCCTGCCAATCGATGCGCGCGAGAGGGCCGATCTGTACGATGAAAAATATGACGAAGACTCGATCAGGGATGGCGGCGAGCAGTCGACGCCCGGCGATTGCCGCCCTCTCGACACTCACCGCCCTCGCGGCGCTGAGCGGCTGCGCACCGTCCCCCACGACTAGCTACGTTGGCCCATCCGGCGCGGAGGTGACCGTCGACTGGGCCGACTACCCCGGCTCCCCCGGCGTGGATGCGAACGACGTGCTGTCCGCCCCGCCCAAGCAGGACATCGCGCGGGTCGAAGCCGACCTGCTCGCGGAGATCACGTCGGCGCTGGACGCCGAGTTCGACCTCGAATGGCGGACCGAGGGCGACGCGCAGTGGTTCCCGGCCGGCGGGAACGGCTACGGCGGCGAATCCGAGTACGTGGTCTTCAACTCCCACGACCACGTGAGCGACTCTGTGCCGGGCAGCGCGGACGACTGGCGTCTGGTCATCGACATCGTGAGCGGGATCACCGACTCGCGGGGCCTCGGCCCGGTCGAGCTCTCCCACGAGAGGGCGGATGCTGACGATTCGGTCGAACGGTTCGGGACCGACGACCCGGATGAGTACTGGCAGTGGTGGGGCGACGCGTTCGGCTCATCGCAGTGGCTCTCCGTCGCACTGACCGACGTCTCGAAGGACGACTCTGGCGAGGCCGCCGAGGAGTCGGACAGCTTCGACTGGCCCGCGCAGAGCATCGCGCTCTCCTACGGCGCGACGGCACTGCCCGAGGGCGGGCGGGCGGAGTTCGAACGCAGGCTCGCGCCCTTCGCCGGGCTGGACATGCCGCCCGCGACCACCTCCGATTGAGGCCGGACTGCGCCGCGAGCACGTGCACGCACCTGCTGCCGAGTTCGCGAGCCCGCACCGGAGGCCCGTCTCGTGACGGCCCGGCCCACGCGAATCCGACGACCTGTTCGTCGAGCACAGCGACCCACAACTCGCCCGACCCCGCCATGACCCGGCTCCACATGCGGGATCCCGCCCTCGGATGGTCCGCACGAGCCGTGCCCCGAGCGGCAGCCGGGCATCGCTGACCCCGCCGGCACCGCCAGTTCAGCGCCCGATTGCCAGCCGTTGACTCCGCCACAGCGTGTGCTGCGCCCACGGGTCGTCCACGCCGGAGCTGAGGATGCCAATGTGCTCAGTGAGGGCGTCATGCGCCTCGAACCACTCGGTGCGATCGAGGCGATGGCCCGCGAACTGCGCGTGCCGCCGCTGCTCGAGGAGGCGATCGCCGCGCTCGAAGGCGAGCAGCTCGTCGAAGTGGAGCCCGGCCAGCCGCTGGCGCGGATTGCCCGACGTTCCGATCTTGATGCGGTCGCGGAACCGGAGGTAGTAGACGACATCGACCCGGATGCCGGTGCCCCACGCGTCGTGGTCCGGGATCTCACCGACCCTCCACTCGCAGATCGCGCAGAGCCACCCGGAGGGGTAGCGCACCCCGAGCCGGGAGCCGCAGGCCAGGCACGGCGACGGCAGCGTGTCGGTGACCCCGACATCCCGCGCCACCCAGTCGTGAGCAGCAAGGAGATGCTCCACGCACAGGTTCAGGGGCGCGCCCGGCGCGATCGGCCCGGCGCAGGCTCGGCCGCTCGCGGAGCCGATCGCGCACGGGGTGGTGCCGGGGATCATCCGCCCAACCTACGCCTGACCGCCGACACCGCGCTGCCGTTGCCGCCGTGGGACGTCTTCGACGACGTGCACCTTGTCGACCCGGGCAACGAGGGGGACGCGGTCCGGGCGCGCGTCGCCCATCACCCAGCGGCACGGTTCACCCCGCAGTGCGGTACGCCGACTCGGGCACATCCGTGATGAACATGCAGCCGGGCGAGTGGCTGATCGCGAAGGGGGGCTTCGACGCAATGATCGCGCTCTGCGGGGTCACGCCGCAGGCCCAGAACACGGGCACCTCACCGGGGCGGACCTCGACGGGATCGCCGAAGTCGGGTTGCGAGAGGTCGGCGATGCCAATCTCGCCCGGTTCGCCGACATGCACCGGGGCGCCGTGCACCTGCGGCACCCGCGCCGTCACCCTTCTCGCCACATCCACGAGCTCCGGCGGCATCGGGCGCATCGACACGACCATGCGGCCGCTGATCCGACCGGCGGGGACGCACTGGACGTTCGTCACGTACATCGGCACGTTGCGCCCCATCTCGACGTGCCGAAGCGGAACGCCCGCCTCGACGAGGGCCGCCTCGAAGGTGAAACTGCAGCCGATGAGCAGGCTCACAAGGTCGTCACGCCAGACATCGCGCACGTCGCTCACCTCGGCATCCAGCACCCCGTCGCGCCAGACCCGGTATGACGGAAGGTCCGTGCGGATGTCCGACCCGGCGGCGAGCGCGCTGGCCGTGCCTCCGCTCTCGATCACCTCGATGACCGGGCACGCCTGCGGGTTGAGGCGCGCGAACTCGAGCAGCTCCCCGGCGTAGTCCGCTGGCACCGCGATGAGGTTCGCCTGGGTGAACCCATCGGCCCATCCGGCCGTCGGAGTGACAAGCCCGCCGCGGAACAGCGCGCGGGAATCCGCTGGAGTGGTGCCCGACCCCGCGGCGGTCATGCTGGCACCGTCGGGGAAGGGTCGGCGCTCGCTCCCGCATGCCTCGCTCGCGTCGGCACGATCGCGATCATGACCATGAAATCCCCCCTTGTCGATTTCAGTGCTGCGTAGTGCAGGTTGTGCCGAGAGGTCTCGATCCGGCGGGCGCGGTGACCGGGAGCCGCTTCACGGGGCCGTGCGCTGCGGATGGATGGTCTCGCCGCGCTCGAGCATCTCCACATAGCCGGCGATCTTCGCCACGCGGGTCTCCGCCCGCTTGACGCCGCCGATCCGGAACAGGATCGCCCACCGGTTCTGGGCGCTGAGGGTGGCGAAGAATTCCGCGGCGGCGGGGCGCGCGTCGAGGGCCGCCCGCAGGTCGTCCGGCACCGGGCTGTCCTTCTGCCGGTAGGCGGCCTCCCACCGGCCATCGGCCTTCGCCCGCTCGACCTCCGCGAGCCCGGCCGGGCGCATCCGGCCCTCGGCGGTGAGCCGCCCTATGTGGTCGCGGTTGCGCTGCGACCAGACGCTGCGGGCCCGGCGCGGGGTGAACGCCTGCAGGTGGTAGTCCCCGTCGAGGGCTCCCGCCTGCCCGTCGATCCAGCCGAAGCAGAGGGCCGCGTCGAGGGCCTCCGGATACGTCATGCCGACGGCGGTGGAATTCTTCTTGCGCAGCTGCAGGCGAACGCCGTCATGGCCGGCGTTCGCCTCGAGGAACGCCTCCCACTCCCCGACGGATGCGGGAAAAACGATCGGCTTCGCGTTGTTGGCTCCCACGGATCCCGATTCTGCCAGCTGCGCGGGTCCAGCGGAAGGCCGCGACGGGCGAGACCGACGGGCCGGTTCCCGGCACCCGTCGGCCTGCCCCGTCAGCGGGCCGGTTACGCGAGCTGCGGGAACCCGAGGTCGATGACCGAGGTTGCCGGGTCGGGCCACCTCGTTGTCACGACCTTGCCTCGGGTGTAGAACCGAATGCTGTCGGGCCCGTACATGTGCGTGTCGCCGAAGAGCGAGTTCTTCCACCCGCCGAACGAGAACGAGCCGACGGGGACGGGGATCGGCACGTTGATGCCGACCATTCCGGCCTCGATCTCGAATTCGAACTGGCGCGCCGCGCCGCCGTCGCGGGTGAAGAGTGCCACGCCGTTCCCGAACTCGTTCTCGTTCACCAGGCGCACCGCCTCGTCGAAGGTGTCGACGCGCACGACCGACAGCACCGGCCCGAAGATCTCGTCGTCGTAGACCTTCATTCCCGGCCTCACGTTGTCGACAAGGCTCACACCGAGGAAGAAGCCGTCGCCCTCGAAGCTCTGGGAGCGGCCATCGACGACGAGGGTCGCCCCGTCCGCCTCGGCCCCGGCCAGGTACGAGGCGACGCGGTCGCGGTGCTCCGCGGTGATCAGGGGGCCCATCTGCGAGGCGGGGTCGGTGCCGGGGCCGATCGTGAGCGTCGCCATCCGTTTTGCGATCGCGGCGACCAGGTCGTCGGCGATGCTGCCAACCGCGACGAGCACACTGACGGCCATGCACCGCTCCCCCGCCGAGCCGTACGCGGCCGAGACGGCCGCGTCGGCGGCCATGTCGAGGTCGGCGTCGGGCAGCACGACCATGTGATTCTTCGCCCCGCCCAGCGCCTGGACGCGCTTGCCCCGGTCCGCTGCCCGGCTGTAGATCGACTTCGCGATCGGCGTGGATCCGACGAAGCTGATCGCCTTGACCGCCGGGTGCTCGATGAGCACGTCGACCGCCTCCTTGTCACCGTGGACCACGTTGAGCACGCCGTCGGGGAGCCCCGCCTCGGAGAAGAGCTCGGCGATGAAGAGAGCCGACGACGGGTCCTTCTCGCTCGGCTTGAGCAGCACGGTGTTGCCGCAGGCGAGCGCGCTGCCGATCATCCACAACGGCACCATGGCAGGGAAATTGAACGGCGTGATGCACGCGACGACTCCGACGCTCTGGCGCACGGAGTGCACGTCGATGCCGCCGGACACCTGCTGGGAGTGCTCACCCTTGAGCATGTGCGAGAGGCCGGTGGCGAACTCGATGTTCTCGAGGCCGCGCGTGATCTCCCCCGTGGCGTCGGAGAGCACCTTGCCGTGCTCGCTGGTCAGGATCTCCGCGAGCTCGGGGGTGCGCTCGACGAGCAGCTGGCGCATCCGGAAGAAGATGGCGGTGCGCCTGGCCAGGCTCGTCGAGCGCCACGCCGGCAGCGCCGCGCTCGCCGCGTCGATCGCCTCGACGACGCGGTCGCTCGAGGCGAGGGCGACCTGGCGGTGCTGCTCGCCGGTGGCGGGGTTGAAGACGGCGCCGAAGCGCTCGGCCTCCTCGATGCGGCGGCCGTTGATGTAGTGCGGGATTGTCTGCATGGGAATGCCTTCTCTGGTCGGTGCGGTGCGGTGCGGAAGAGTGCGAAATGCGGTGTCGGCGGTGCCGACCGGTTGCTCAGTCCCGCGGTCGCGTGAGGGCGGGCTCCTCGAGTGACCCGTCGACGAGGCCGACGATCAGGGAGCAGTCGCGGCCGCCCTGGCCCCGGTCGATGACCCGCTGGAAGAGCTCGGCGACGTGCTCGCCGATCTCGAGGGGCGTGCTGGTGGCGCGGGCCGCGGCGATCGCGAGGCCGATATCCTTGCTCGCGAGCTCGGTGGTGAACGTCGGCGCGAAGTCGGAGTTGGATGCCGCGGTCGGCACCACGCCTTTGACCGGGTACCACGTGCGCAACGCCCAGCTGTCGCCGGACGAGACCGAGGCGATGTTCCAGAACACCTGCTTGTCGAGCCCGAGGCGGTCGGCGAGCACCGCTCCCTCCGCGGTGGCCGCGAGGTTGATGAACAGCATGAGGTTGTTGCAGATCTTCGCCGCCTGGCCAGTGGTGGCGCCGCCCGTCGCGATGATGTTGCCCGCCATCGGTGCAATGAACCCGGTCGCGTCGCGCACCGCGCCGTCCTCACCGCCGATCATGAAGGTGAGCGTTCCGGCGGTCGCCCCGCTCATCCCGCCGGAGACGGGAGCATCGACGAAACGGAATCCTGCGAGCGCCGCGGCGTCATGCAGCGCCTGGGCCGATTCGACGTCGATGGTCGAGGAGTCGACCAGAAGGGTGCCGGTGTCGGCGTGGGCGAGAACGCCGTCCTCTCCGAGGTAGACGGCACGGGCGTGCTCTCCCTTGGGGAGCATGGTGAACACCACCTCGGCACCGTCGACAGCCTCCTCGATGCTGGCGACCGCGGTCACGCCCGAGACGACGGCCGACGCGACAGCGTCGGTGCTGAGGTCGAATCCCCGCACCTCGTGCCCGGCGGCAACCATGTTCGCCGACATGGGGCCTCCCATGTGTCCCAATCCGATCCAACCGATTATCGCCATGGCTAAGCCCCTTTGCTCGATGTGTCCGACGGCGCTGCGCGCCCTGCTCACCATCGCAGTCACCTACAGTGCAATCAAGACGATTTTTCACAGAGGCCATGTGCATGGATGCACGCGACTGGAGGGCGGACCGATGGATTCGAAACGGCTACCGAGCCCGAATGACCTGCTCGTGCTGCTGACGGTGGCCCGGCTCGGGCGGTTCAACGCCGTCGCCGAGGCGCTCGGCACCACGCACACGACAATCTCCCGGCGAATCCTCGCGCTGGATCGCGAGCTGGGCGGGCGCACCCTTGAGCGGAGCCCGCATGGGTGGGAGCTCACCGAGCTCGGCAGGCACGCGGTGGGCGCGGCCGAGGCGATCGAGTCCCGGCTCGGCGCTCTCGCGGTGATGATCGGCCAGGACAAGGATCCGCTCTCCGGCCTGCTGCGCATCAGCACCGTCGACGGCTTCGGGGCCGAGTTCGTCACGCCGGCCCTCGTGCGGCTGCAGCGCGATCATCCGCGTCTCGATATCGAGATGTTCAGCGCGACGCGCAAGGTGAGCCAGAACCGTTCTGGGGTCGACCTCGAAATCGTCGCGGGGCGTACCGACGTCGACAACGCCCACGCGATCCGGCTCACGGACTACTTCTTGCGCCTCTACGCGAGCGAGGGGTACCTCGATGCGCGCGGGGCGCCCCAGACGGTGAACGACATCGCCTTGCACAGCTTCGTCTCGTATGTCGAGTCGGCCCTGCTCGTGGCGGAGCTGGGCCACAGGGCGTCCGAGCTGCCCGCGCCGAGGACCACGTTCCAGGCGACGAGCATCTTCGCGCAGGCGCAGGCCGTGCGGGACGGCGCCGGGATCGGGCTGCTGCCGAACTTCATCGTTCACGGCAGGCCGGAATTCGTGCCGGTGCTGCCGGAGGCGTTCGAGCGGCGACTGCCGATCTGGGCGGTCGCGCGGGAGGAGTCGCTGCGGTCGCCGGTGGTGTTCGCCGCAATCGAGGAGATCCGCCGCGAGGTCGCCAGCCGGCCGGCCGCACTCGCTGGCTAGACGACGGTGAGGCGTCGCCATGGCCGTCCCCGCCGGGAGTCAGGCGCGGAAGAGCCGCCGCACCACCCTCCCGGCGGCGAGGGCGTCGAGGCTCTCGTTGATCTCGTCGAGGGGCCTCGTATCGGTGTGCAGCAGCTCGACGGGCAGGCGACCCTGGCGCCAGTGGTCGAGGTAGGCGGGGATGTCGCGCTGCGGCACGGTGTCGCCGAGGTAGGAGCCGATCAGGCGCTTTCCCGCCCCGGCGAACTGCAGGGCGGGAATGCGCAGTTCGGCCGCGGGATTCGGCAGCCCGACCGAGACGACGGCCCCGCCCCGCGTGAGCAGGTCGAGGCACGCCGCCATGACCGAGGCCGAGCCGACCGCCTCGATCGCGACGTCGACGCCGTCACCGGTCGCCTCAGCCACGAGCCGCGCGGCGTCGTCGGGGGTGCCGACCGAGGTCGCGCCGCACTCGAGCGCGAGCGGATGCTTCGCGGTGTTCGGGTCGATCGCGATGACGCTCGAGGCGCCGGCCAGCCGCGCCGCCATGACCGACGAGAGGCCGACGGCGCCGAGCCCGAAGACCGCTGCCGACTGGCCGGCGGTCAGCCCTGCACTGTTCAGTACGGCCCCGGCCCCCGTGAGCACCGCGCATCCGAACATCGCGGCGACCGTGTCGGGAACATCGTCGGCGATCACCACGGCGGACTCGCGCGCCACGACCGCGTAGTCGGCGAACGCCGATACGCCGAGGTGGTGGTTGATCCGCTCCCCGTCGGGCGAGCGAAGCACCGCTGGCCCATGCAGCAGGCCGCCCGACGCGTTGGCCTCCGCCGCACGGTGGCACAGAGCCGGCCGACCGGCTGAGCAGGCCCGGCACGAACCGCAGCTCGGCACGAACACCATGACCACGTGATCGCCGACCGCGACATCGCTGATGCCACCACCGACGGTCACCACCCGGCCGACCGCCTCGTGACCGAGCGCCATGGGAAGCGGGCGCACGCGTGACCCGTCGACGACCGAGAGGTCGGAGTGGCACAGACTCGAGAACGTGATGGACACGCCCAGCTCCCCCGCGCGCGGCTGCGGCCTCTCGATCGTCTCGATCGTGAGTGGCGCGACGGTGGCATAGTCGCCCGCGGGGGCGACCGTGCGCAGAACGGCGACACGCATCGACTCGGTCACGAGGGGTGTTACCTTCCGCTGCGGGCCGCGAGGTCCGCCTTCTGAGCCGTGAGCTCCGCGGTCCCCTGCGCGTCCGCCGCATCGATGTCGTGCAGCGAGAAGCCGCGCGTCTCCTTGAGCGTCAGCACGACGATCGCGGTGAGCAGGCAGGCCCCCGCAAGGTAGATCGCGACCGGCACGGACGAGCCGTATTCGGCGAGAAGGCTCGCCGCGACGATCGGGGCGAGGGAGCCGGCGACGATCGACGTCACCTGGTATCCGAGCGACACACCCGAGTAGCGCATGCGGGTGGGGAACATCTCGGCCATGATCGCCGGCTGGCCGGCGTACATCAGCGCATGGAACATTAGGCCGATCATGATCGCGAGGATGATGATCAGCTCGTTCGCGGTGTCCATCATCGGGAACGCGAAGAACCCCCAGGTACCGCCGAGAACGGCGCCGGCGAGGTAAACCGGGCGGCGTCCGATGCGGTCCGAAGCGCGTCCGACAAACGGGATGACCACGAAGTGCAGCGCGTGCGCGATAAGCAGCAGCAGCAGCACGCGGGAGGTGTCCATCTCGACGACGATCTTCAGGTAGGTGATCGAGAACACGACGACGAGGTAGTACAGGATGTTCTCGGCGAAGCGGAGGCCCATCGCGGTGAAAACCCCGCGCGGGTAGCGGCGGAAGACCTCGACGACGCCGTAGCTCTTGTCGCCGGCCACGACCTCCTTCTGTGCGGCGAGGAAGATCGGCGCGTCGCTCACCTTGGTGCGGATGTAGTAGCCGACGAAGACGATCACGGCCGAGAGCCAGAACGCGATCCTCCAGCCCCAGCCGAGGAATTCCTCGGAGGTCAGTACCGACGAGAGCACGAAGAGCACGCCGGTGGCGAGCAGGTTCCCCACCGGCACCGCGGCCTGCGGCCAGCTGGCCCAGAATCCGCGCGACTTCGACGGGCTGTGCTCGGCGACGAGCAGCACGGCGCCGCCCCATTCACCGCCGACCGCGAAGCCCTGGATGAAACGCAGCAGCACGAGCAGCGCCGGCGCCCAGTAGCCGATCTGGTCGAAGGTGGGCAGGCAGCCCATTAGGAAGGTCGCCACTCCGACGAGCACGAGGCTCAACTGGAGCAGCTGCTTGCGGCCGAACTTGTCGCCGAAGTGCCCGAAGACGATTCCGCCGATCGGCCTGGCGACGAATCCGACCGCGTAGGTGACGAAGGCGGCGATGATGCCGTCCAGCTCGCTTCCCGCGTTCGGGAAGAAGAGGGTGCCGAAGACGAGGGTGGCGGCAGAGGCGTACAGGAAGAACTCGTACCATTCGACGACGGTGCCGGCCATCGAGGCCGCCACCACCTTCTTGAGGCCCGACCTCTTGACGTCCGGCTCCTTCTCGCGTTCCCCAGCTGATGTGTTGCTGCTCATGCGTGTTCTCCCAGATGTCGTCGTTGACAGGATGCGATTCGGCCGCGCGCGCAGGCGCGACCCGACGTTGTCGTCGTGGTGGCTCCGCCCAGCCTGCGTGCACCGGGCGAAAGTGTCAAAGTGAATAAATGCAGACCGTGTGCGCGTGAATGCACAGCGGATGACGGCGAGGCACCCGCGCTCCGGCCGGCGTCACGGGGTGATCTCCTTTCCGAGTTCGGCGGCGAACCGATCGGGGTGCTCTAAGTGCGGCGAGTGCCCGCAGGCGGGCAGGGCAACCTCCCGGTACGTGCCGCCGGCGGCGCGGTAGGCGTCGAGAACGGCGCGGGTCTGCTGGATCATCGGTTGGGCCGGCGCGGCCTCCGGCCCCGGCCAGCCGGGAATCACCCCGAGCGAGCCGAGGTGGTTGAGGTCGAACAGGGAGGCGTCGGAGACGATCGCGTCGTCGAGCCCGCGGATCCAGAGGATGCCCGGCTTGGTCTCGAGGTTGACGATGCCCGCGACGTTGAAGTGGGTCGGGGCCATGGTGTTGAGCACCCCCCTGCCGCCCGGCGAGAAGCCCGGCCAATTCTCCGATGGCGCGGCGTCTCCCGGGTAGTTGCCCTCTCCGGTCTTCGTCGACAGCATCGACTCGACCCAGACGTCCTCGGCCGGAAGGTCGGCCGCGGCCAGCACATAGGCAGCGCGGTAGACGCTGCGGGGCGAGGTCGGCGCATCGGCCGAGGTATCCCCGTCGGCGAGTCGGGCGACGAAGTCCGGATTCGCTCCCCCGCCGCCCGTGCCGGCGGCATCCGTGGTGAGAAGCCGCCCGTCGCTGCCGGCGGTGCCGCCGAAGCCGTACGGCGACACGGGCGAGACGAGGGTGACGCCCGAAACGGTCTCGGGGTGCGTGAGCAGGTACTGCAGCACGACTCCCCCGCCCATGCTCCACCCGACCAGGTGTGCCCGGCCGATCCCGAGCTCGCCCAGCACCGAGGCGACGTCGTCGGCGAAGTCGCCGAGGCCCCGTGTCGCGTCGACGGGCAGGGTCTCGCTGTCGCCGAAGCCGCGCAGGTCGATCGCGAGGCCGCGCACGTCGGCGGGCAGCGCGAGCATCGTCGGCTGCCAGAACAGCGACGAGGAGACGTTGCCGTGGATGAACACGACGGTGCGCGACCCGGGCGGGGCAGCGCGCTCGAGCACTGACGCGGTGAGCCGCGGGGTCGCGACCGAGCGCCGCGTGATGGTCTCGAAGAGGGGCATTGTCATGGTCGGTCCTTCGTCGTTGAAGCGGGTGCAGCGGGCGGGTCGGGTCGGGCTTATGGTCAGGCCCCCGGGGCGATCACCGTGCGGAGCCCGGACGGCACCGTGAGCGGCGGTTCGGTGGCGGCGACGACCTCGTCGCTCGTGACCCCTGGCGCTAGCTCGCGCAGCACGAGCCCGTCGGCGGTGACGTCGATCACCGCGAGGTCGGTGATGATGCGGTCGACGACGCGCCGCCCCGTGAGCGGCAGGGAGCACTCGTTGACGATCTTCGGCGTGCCGTCCCTCGCGACGTGCTCCATCAGCACGATCACCCGATCGGCCCCGTGCACGAGGTCCATCGCGCCCCCCGGACCCTTGATCATCTTGCCGGGGATCATCCAGTTCGCGAGGTCGCCCGTCGCCGACACCTGCATCGCGCCGAGGATGGCCGCGTCGATCTTGCCGCCGCGGATCATGCCGAAGCTCAGCGCGGAGTCGAAGTACGACGCGCCGGGCAGCACCGTGACCGTCTCCTTGCCGGCGTTGATGAGGTCAGGATCGACGGCCTCCTCGGTCGGGTAGGGGCCGACACCGAGGATTCCATTCTCGGACTGGAGCACCACCGTGAGCCCGTCGGGAATGTAGTTGGGCACGAGAGTCGGCAGGCCGATGCCGAGGTTCGCATAGGCCCCGTCGGTGAGTTCGAGTGCCGCGCGTGCGGCCATTTCGGTTCGGCTGAGCGCCATGCTCAGGCTCCTTTCGCGGTGATCGTGCGCTTCTCGATGCGTTTGTCGATGTCGCCGCCGACCCCGACGACCCGTGTCACGTAGACGCCGGGAAGATGCACGTCGTCGGGGTCGAGTTCGCCGGGTTCGACGAGCTCCTCGACCTGGGCGATGCACACCCGGCCGGCCATCGCGGCGAGCGGCGAGAAGTTGCGGGCGGACTTGTTGAAGACGAGGTTGCCGTGCCGGTCGCCGCGGAGGGCGTGCACGAGGGCGAAGTCGGTCGTGATCGCCTCCTCGAGCACGAATTCCCTGCGCTGGCCCCGCACGTCGAATTCGCGCACCTGCTTCGCCGGCGAGGCGAGGGCCACCCCTCCCGAGCCGTCGTAGCGCAGCGGGAGTCCCCCGTCGGCGACCTGGGTGCCGACGCCGGTCTGGGTGAAGAACGCCGCGATGCCGGATCCGCCCGCCCGGAGCTTCTCGGCGAGGGTGCCCTGCGGGGTGAGCTCGACCTCGAGTTCGCCTGAGAGGAACTGCCGTTCGAACTCCTTGTTCTCGCCCACGTACGACGAGGTCATCCTGCGCACCCGGCCCGCGGCGAGCAGCGTGCCCAGACCCCAGTCGTCGACGCCGCAGTTGTTACTCACGATGGCCAGTTCGCGGGCACCCTGCCCGAGCAGCGCCTCGATGAGCGCGATCGGGTTGCCGCACAGGCCGAAGCCGCCTACCGCGATGCTCGCGCCGTCGGGGATGTCCGCGACCGCCTCGGCTGCGCTCGCGATCGTCTTGTCGATGCTCATTCCGGTGACTCCTTTGTCGGTGGTGCCGTCGTTGCCAGCGTAGGGGCCTGAGGGCTGCTGACGGTGATCGCGCCCCCGGTCGTGCCATCCGCGGCGGCCTCGACCGCCGGCCGCAGCACGCGCAGCACCTGGCGCATGCCGCGCTCGGCCATCACGATCGTGTAGTGGTTCACGTCGACAGCCGCGTGCGCCGAGAGCTGTGGAACCCGGTCGCCCCAGTGCTCGACGGCGGCTTCGGGATACAGCCCGGGTGCCTGGTCGGCGAGGTCGAGCGGGGCGCGGACGAACCGGATCGGGACACCGATGGTGGCGAGCGCCCTCTCGTACCCCTCGTCGCCGGCGAGCTGGAGCGAGTCCTCGGCCACCGCCTCGGCGACGGCCGACGGCGCGAGTCGCGGAGCGGTGCCGACGAGGTCGTAGTCGACGTACTGCTCCACGGTCGGGCTCCAGTCGTCGGCGAATGCGGGGTGTACGCGCCAGAAGTCGCGGTAGTCGGCCGCGTTCTTGAACCGCATGGCCAGCCGCCGGGCGGCGGGGCCGATGAGTGCCTCGGGCAGGTCCTCCGGCGTGACACCGGCCGGCAGGGGCAGGGGCAGGCCGCCGTCGACGAGCACGAGGCCGGCGACGCGTTCTGGGTGCCGCTCGGCGAGGGTGACCGCGACGAATCCCCCCATCGAGTGCCCGATCACGAGGCACGGGTCGACCCCGAACGCGTCCAGCACGGCGGCAATGTCGTCCGCGTGGCTGTCCATGCCGAACGGACCGGGCAGATGGTTGCTGCGGCCGCGGCCGCGCAGGTCGGGGGCGATGACGCGCAGGTCGGGGGCGAGCTGGCCGAGCAGGGCCCACGCGCGATGCGACGCCGTGATGCCGTGGACGGCGATCACCGTCGGCGCATCATCCGGGCCCCAGACGCCGACCGCGAGGTCGCCGCCGCGCACCGGCGCGGCGGCGGTGCGGTATCTCGTGTCGCTGTCGATGCTCATCGTGCGCTCCACCCGCCATCCATCGTGTACGAGGCCCCCGTGACCATTCCGGCGGTGTCGCCGGTCAGCCAGAGCACGAGGTCGGCGACCTCGGCTGGCTCGAGCAGCCGCTTGATGGCGCTCTCGGTGAGCATCACCTTCTCGATCACCTCAGACTCTGGGATGCCGTGGGCGAGCGCCTGTTCGGCGATCTGCTTGTCGACGAGGGGCGTGCGCACGTAGCCGGGGTTCACGCAGTTGCTCGTCACCCCGTGGGGGCCGCCCTCCAGGGCGGTCACTTTCGAGAGCCCCTCTAGCCCGTGCTTGGCGGTGACGTAGGCGCTCTTGAAGGGGCTCGCCCTCAGTCCGTGCACCGAGCTGATGTTCACGACGCGCCCGAATCCGTTGGCGTACATGTGGGGCAGCGCTGCCCGCACGAGCAGGAAGGGCGACTCGAGCATGAGGGTCAGGATGAGGTGGAATCGCGCCGGGTCGAAGTCCTCGATCGGGCTGACGTGCTGGATGCCGGCGTTGTTGACGAGGATGTCGACGTCGAGGGTGAGGTTGGCGAGCGCCGCGGTGTCGGACAGGTCGACCTGCCACGACTCCCCTCCGATCTCCGCCGCCACCGCGGCCGCCCCCTCGCCGTTGAGGTCGGCGACGACGACGTGGGCGCCGGCGGCCGCGAGCGCGCGGGCGACGGCGGCGCCGATGCCGCTCGCAGCGCCGGTCACGAGGGCCTTGCGGCCGGTCAGGGTGGTGGTCACTGGGGACCCTCCTCTGTGTCGGTGGAACTGGTGTCGGGACTGGTACCGGAACTGGTACCGGAGTTGGTGTCAGCCGAACGGGTATCTGCCGCGACACCGCCGGGGGCGGCGCCCGAGCCGAGTCCCGCGCGGATGAATCGCATCATCTCGTCGAAAACCGCCGGAGGAACGGCACCGGTCACCCCGGCGAGCGGGCCGTCCTGGCCGGTCGCGCGGTCGCCCCAGAGCACCCAGCGCATGCCGATCATCTCGCCGATGCCCAGGAGCATCCACGCGGCGACGGTCGGGTCCGCCGCGATCTCCCCCGCCGCCTTGGCGCGTTCGAGACCGTCGGTGTACCCTTCGACGATGCGTGTGTAATGCCGGCGGAGGGCGCGTGGCGAGACGAACTCGGCCTCGCGCACGATTCGGTAGAGCGCCGGGTGCGCCGCCGTGAATTCGAAGAATCCCTGGAACCCGAGCCGCTCCGCCTCGATACGCGTGCTGCCCCGCGCGGCCGCCTCGCTCATCGAGTGCCTCACCCGCCGGTTGAGGTCGTCGACGACCTCCTCGAACACGGCCAGCTTGCTGTCGAAGTACAGGTAGAAGGTGCCTTGGCCGACTCCGGCCTCCTCCGTGATCCGCACAATCGAGGCCCCCGTGTAGCCGAGGCGCGCGAAGACGGACTCCGCCGCCTCGAGGATGCGGGCCTTGGTCGCGGAACCACGGGCGGTGCGGGGCTCTGCCGCGGTCATCGAGGCGCCCCCTCGGCGAGTTCCCGCTCGCTCATCCATCGCTCGAGCAGTGCCCGGCGCGATTCGTTCGCGCCTCCGGGGTCGGAGTGCGTCCGGACACGCCCGATCCGATGATGCTGAAATTGGCGGGAACGAGACACTTCGTTGTAACCGGCATGCGAGTGCCTCCCTGGGGATGAGGACGGTCAACCTGACAGTTGATTCAGGTTTCAGTAAACGTAGGGTCCTGGCGGCGTGATGTCAACCGGCGAGGTACAGTCGCTTTCGACCCCGAACAACCGGCAAAGGAGCCACACATGTCGAACGACGTCGTCATCCTCGGCGCAGCGCGCACCCCCCAAGGACGCATCAAGGGACAGCTCGGCACGTTCTCCGCCGTCGAACTCGGCGCGATCGCGATCCGCGCGGCGGTCGAACGCTCCGGCGTCGATCCGTCCGCCGTCGACTTCGTCATCATGGGCCACGTGCTCCAGGCCGGGGCCGGACAGAACCCCTCGCGCCAGGCCGCGGTCGCGGCCGGGCTCGGGTGGAACGTGCCGACCACGACGACCAACCGTGTCTGCCTCTCGGGCCTCAGCGCCGTCATCGACGCCGCACGCCTCATCCGCGCCGGAGAGGCGAGCGTCGTCGTCGCCGGCGGCCAGGAGTCGATGACGAACGCGCCCCACCTGCTCCAGGGGTCGCGCGCCGGCTGGGCGTACGGCACGATCTCGGCGCTCGATCACGCCGCGCACGACGGGCTCACCGACGCCTTCGACGCCGTGTCGATGGGCGAGTCCACCGAACGCCACGTGAGCGAACTCGGACTCACCCGCGCCGACCAGGATGAGATCGCGGCCGCATCGCACCAGCGGGCGGCGGCGGCGGCCACGGCCGGCCTGTTCGACGCCGAGATTGCGCCGGTCGACGTCGTGGGACGCAAGGGCGACACGACGCGCCTCACCGCCGACGAAGGGGTCCGGCCCGACAGCACCGTCGAGAGCCTCGCCCGCCTCCGCCCCGCCTTCGCCGCCGACGGCACCATCACGGCCGGCAACTCCTCGCCGCTCAGCGACGGCGCCTCCGCACTCGTACTGACGAGCCGGGACTACGCGGAGGCGAACGGACTCTCCTGGCTCGCCGTTGTCGAGGTCGCCGGACAGGTCGCCGGTCCTGACAACTCGCTGCACTCCCAGCCGTCCCGCGCGATCGACGCGGCGCTCACGAAGGCCGGCTGGTCGGCCGGCGACCTCGACTTCGTCGAGATCAACGAGGCATTCGCGGCCGTGGCGCTGCAGTCCAGCCGGGACCTCGGCATCGCGGCCGACATCGTCAACATCCACGGAGGGGCGATCGCGATCGGCCACCCGATCGGGGCGTCCGGGGCGCGGCTCGTCACCCACGCCGCGCACGAACTCTCCCGGCGCGGCGGCGGCCGCGCCGCGGTCGCGCTCTGCGGTGGGGGCGGACAGGGCGATGCGCTGCTGCTGAGCCTCTGAGGCCGCGCCGGGCACCCCCGCTGACCGTTCGGCCCGGCGGGGGTGTCCGCTCTAGAAGATGCTGATGGGCTTCACGATGTCGGCGTAGATCAGCAGCGCGCTCATCCCGCCGAGCACCACGACCACGGCGAGGGTCAGCGGGATGAGCTTCGCGGTGTCGACGGGCCCCGGGTCCCCCCGGCCGAATAGCCGGGCGAAGAACCGCCGGATTCCCTCGAACAGGGCGCCCGCGATGTGTCCCCCGTCGAGCGGCAGCAGCGGCACGAGGTTGAAGACGAAGAGGGCCACGTTGAGCGAGGCGAGGATCCCGATGAGGGCCGAGGCGCGATCCGCGATGGGGATGGTGTTGATGCTCGCGATCTCCCCGGCGACGCGGCCGACCCCGACCACGCTGATCGGACCGTTCGGGTCGCGCTCCTCGGTGCCGAATGCCGCGTTCGCGACGTCGACGAGCCGCTGCGGAAGATTGACGATGAGCGTTGTCACGCGGGAAATGTTCTCGCCGACGGCCGGCAGAACGGCCGAGACCGGTTGCGCCACGACCTCGAGCGCCGCGCCGATCCCGAGGAAGCCCACCTCCTGCGTCACCGGGTCCCCCTCGGAATCCTCGACGATCGCGCCGGCCTCGTCGACGACGTAGCGCTCGGTGAGGCTGGGCTCGGCGGCCAGCGCCACCTCCGCGCCGTCGCGATCGACGACGATGCTCAGCTCCTGCCCCGGGGAGGCGCGAATGATCTCCGTCGCCTGGCTCCAGCTCTCGACCGATGCGCCATCGATGCTGACGAGCGTGTCGCCCGGCACGATCCCGGCGACGGCGCCCGGCGCCTCCTGGTCGGTCGCCGCGCACTCCTGCCGCTCGCTCGTCGCCGGCAGGACGCACTCCGAGACGCTCCCGATCGTCGTCGACTGCTGGGCGACTCCGAAGCCGACGAGCACGATCGCGTAGAGCACGATCGCGATCAACAGGTTCATCAACGGCCCGCCGAGCATGATGACCACGCGCTTGAACACCGGCAGCCGGTAGAAGGTGCGGTTCTCGTCGCCCGGAGAGATCGTGTCGGCGCTCGCTGTGCGCGCATCCTGCACGAGGGTCTGGAAGAACCCGGTGCTCGAGCCGCGGGCGCGCCCGTTCGCCGTGGGCGGGAACATCCCGGCCATCGAGATGAATCCGCCGAGCGGGATGGCCTTCACGCCGAACTCGGTCTCGCCGCGCCTGCGGGAGAACACGGTCGGCCCGAACCCGACCATGAAATGGCTGACCCTGACCCCGAACAGCTTCGCGGGAACGAAGTGGCCGAGCTCGTGCAGGGCAATCGAAAGGGCAAGGCCCACGACCATGATGAGAATGCCCACACTGAAGAGCACGACGGTTTCCACGGCACAACATTACGCGCGTCGGGCCGGAGAGAGCTGGGCGGGCCACCATGAGCCGACGATGAGAAACCTCAACGGCATCGGACTCCCCCTCCGACGGCGGTTACGATGGGGCAGCATGACGACGAATCCCGCGGGGCGCACCGCCTCCGAAGAGCGCGTCGGCAGCACACTCGCCGGCCGGTACGTGATCGATGAGATCCTCGGACGAGGTGGAATGTCGACCGTGTACCGCGCATCCGACTCCTCGCTCGGCCGCACCGTCGCCCTCAAGGTCTTCCGAGGCGACCTCGCCGACGCCGACGACCTGCGCCGCCAGCGCATCGAGATCCAGCTGCTCGCCAGCCTGAACCACCCGACCCTCGTCACCCTCTTCGACGCTGTCTCCGACGACGACCGGGTCGCCCTCGTGCTCGAGTACGTGGAGGGGCGAGACCTGCGCGACGAGCTCGCAGCCGGCGGCGTCGATCGGCGCACCGCGGCGATGATCGGGGCGGATGTCGCCGACGCGCTCGCCTACATCCACGCCCGCGGAATCGTGCACCGCGACCTGAAGCCGGGCAACCTCCTCATTCCGGTGGTGGTGCCCGGCTCGACAGCGCCCCGCGCCAAGCTGACCGATTTCGGAATCGCCCGGATCATCGACAGCACCCACCTGACTTCGGCAGGGTCGATGATCGGCACGGTCGGCTATCTCAGCCCCGAACAGGCCATGGGCGCATCGATCGGCGCGCCGAGCGACGTGTACTCGCTCGGCCTCGTGCTGCTCGAATGCCTGACCGGCTCGCGGCCGTTCGGCGGCACCGGTGTCGAGGCGATCGCGGCGCGGCTCTCGCGGGATCCGGAAATCCCGTCGTCGCTCGGCCCCGCCTGGCTCGACGTGCTGGCGCGGATGACGCGTCGCGACCCCCGTGCGCGGCTGAGCGCGGCGGGCGCGAGCCTGGCGCTGCGCGAGATCGCCATCGCGGGGTCCGACGGGACCAACGGAGAAGACGAACCGGCCCCCGAGGCTGCCGGCGACAGGTCAGCGCCCCCGGCTGCGACCGCGCCCACCGGCACGAACCATCCCGCAGACGATCTCGCCACCGCGGTGCACGTTGCGGGCGGCGACGCCGACAACTCGACAGCGACCGCGACAGCGGCTACGCACGACCATACCCACCCGTTTGCGCCGGGCCACGATGAGCACCCCGAGAGCAACGGGTCGCCCACCACCGTGCTGCCCGCCTACCGCGGATCGGATGCGCCGACGGAGCGCTTCGACGCCGCCGGGTCCGCCGCCTCCTGGTCGAAGCGGGGGTCGGCGCGACCAGCGCCGTCCCCCGCTCCGGCGCAGCAGCCCTCCGCGCCGCACGAGGCCGTTCAGCTTTCCCCGGCGCAGCAGCCCTCCGCGCCGCACGAGGCCGTTCAGCTTTCCCCGGCGCAGCAGCCCTCCGCACCGCACCAGCCGGCCGCGACGACCGCCGACTCCTGGCCCGGTATGCCAGCGCCGCCGCGCGACGGCGCACCCGGCACGAAGCCACGCGCGGGGCGGCGACGCCTCGTCATCGTCGCCGCCGTCATCGTGCTCTTCGGCGTTGGCTCACTGATCGGCGCTCTCGTCGTTCAGGGCGGTGCGGAACGCGCCGAGGTGACGCCGGTCGACTACCCGGTGGTCGAGGGCGATCTGGGCGGACATCTCGAACAGCTTCAGAGGAGCGTCGAACCATGACCAGACCACGCATGCTCCGACCGGGCCAGGGCACAATCCGGACGAGCGTGGTGCTGTGCGCCACCCTCCTGCTCGCCGGGTGCGCGTCGCCCGCACCGTATTCGAGCGAGACCGCGCAGGACCTCCAGCAGCGGGTACTGGCCGTTTCCGAGGCGGCAGCAGAAACCGACTACCCCGGCATCCAGGTGCGCAGCGACGAGTTGCGCGTCGCGGCCGACGATTCGCTCGCCCGCGGCGACATCTCCGAGGACCGCCACTCTGCCATCATGGCTGCCCTCGACCTCGTGCAGGCGGATGTCGACGCCGCCCTGGCCGAGGAGGCGCGCCTGTCAGAAGAAGCCAAGGCCGAGGAGGACGCCCGCCTCGCCGACGAGGCCAAGGCCGAGGAGGACGCCCGCCTCGCAGACGAGGCGCGAGCCGCCGAAGAAAAGGCCGCCGCCGACAAGGCCGCAGAGGAGCAGGCAGCAGCAGAAGAGTCAGCAGAAGAGGCCCGGCTCTCGCAAGAGGAGGCCGAGGCCGAGGCCGATCGCCTCGCCGAGGAGCGGGATGCCGACGAGGACAAGGACAAGGACAAGAAACCCGACCCCGGCAGCGAGCGGGACTCCGACAACTGAGCGGAGATCGGCCGAGCGGACAGAGGCTCAGCGGACAGAGGCTCAGTGGACAGGGGCTCAGCCGACAGAGGCTCAGTGGACAGGGGCTCAGTGGACAGGGGCTCAGCGGACAGAGGCTCAGCGGACAGAGGCTCAGCGGACAGAGGCTCAGCGGACAGAGGCCGAGCAGAGGATTCCCCGGGTCGACGTCGCGTTGGCCGGCTACCGTGCGTGTGCAGCGATGCGGGCATCCGCCGCCGCGCGCGCCCACCGCTCGGCCTCGAGTACGCCGGGCAGGCTGACCTCACCACCGTCATGCGAGTCGACGACGGCGTTGACCGTGTCGAGAATATCGAGGTAGCCGATCCGGCCCGCGTGAAAGGCGATCACGGCCTGCTCGTTTGCGGCGTTGAACACGGCGGGCCAGGTCGCCCCGGCGATGCCGACCTTCTTCGCGAGCTCGACGGCGGGGAACGCCTCGCTGTCGAGCGGCTCGAAGGTCCAGGTGCTCGGCCTGGTCCAGTCGAGCGGCACCCCCACCCCGGCGACCCGGTGCGGCCAGTCCAGGCCGAGCGAGATCGGCAGCCGCATGTCGGGCGGCGAGGCCTGGGCGATGGTCGATCCGTCGATGAATTCGACCATCGAATGCACGATCGACTGAGGGTGCACCGTCACGTCGATGCTGTCGTAGGGAACGTCGAAGAGCAGGTGGGCCTCGATGACCTCGAGCCCCTTGTTCACAAGGGTGGCCGAGTTGGTCGTGATGACCAGGCCCATGTCCCACGTCGGATGCGCGAGCGCCTCGCGCGGCGTGACCAAGGCGAGCGACTCCCGGCTGCGTCCACGGAAAGGCCCGCCCGACGCCGTAAGCACGAGCCGCCGCACCTCGCCGGCGTCTCCCGAGCGCAGGGCCTGAGCGATCGCCGAGTGCTCGGAGTCGACCGGAACGATCTGCCCCGGCGACGCGAGGCCCTTGGCGAGGTCGCCGCCGACAATGAGGCTCTCCTTGTTCGCGAGAGCGAGGGTCGCGGTCGTCTCCAGCACGGCGAGGGTCGGTCCGAGCCCAACCGATCCCGTGATGCCGTTGAGCACGACGTCGGCGTCCACGGAGCGCACGAGCTGCTCGGCCTCCGCTGCGCCGAGCGCGACCTCTGCGACACCGAATTCGGCGGCCTGGGTGTCGACGAGCTCGCGGTTGCGGCCGGCACCGAGGCCGACGATCTCGAAGCGATCCGGATTGCCCCGGATCACATCCAGTGCCTGCACTCCGATGGAACCCGTTGATCCGAGAATGATGACGCGACGCATGCGCCCATCTTGCCATCGCGAGCCGCGCACTCGGGGCCACGCGCGATGCGCGTGGCCCCGAGTGCGCGGCGGGATGCAACCGGTTGCGGTTCCTACTGGATCGCGAGGATGTCCGCCACGAACACGAGCGTGTCGGTTCCGGCGATTCCTGCGTCGGGCTGACCCGCCTCGCCATACCCCTCGGCTGGCGGGATGACCGCGATGACCTGCGAACCGACGGTCTGCCCGACGAGGGCCTTACCGAAGCCGGGGATCACACCGGTGGTCGGGAACGGTGTCGGCTCGCCGCGCTCCCAGCTCGAGTCGAAGACCTCGCCGGTCCACTTCATTCCGGTGTAGTGCACGGTGACGGTGTCGCCCTCGGCGACCTCCGCTCCCGCGCCCGTGACGAGCGTGGCGATCTTCAGCTCCGTCGGTGCCTCGGCGTCGGGGACGGTGATGGTGGGCGCACCGTCCTCGGCCAGTTCGACGGTGGGGAAGCCCTCCTCGGCCGGCTGGGCCTCGCCCTCGGCGCGCGGCAGCACCTTGACCGGGTCGGCGACCTCGACGACGTCGATCACGAAGACCATCGAATCTTCAGCGCCGACGCCGAGCGTTTCCTGCCCGGCGTCCTGGAAGGCGTCCACCGGCGGGATGACAGCCGCGATGCGGTCGCCGGTCGTCGAGCATTCCATCGCCTTGAGCAGCCCGGGCAACAGCTGCGCCTCATCGAGGGTGAAATCCTGCTGGCCCTCCTCGTTATAGCCGGTCGTCTCGATCTCGTCGCCGGTGGTCGCGTTGTAGGCCGAGAAGTCCACGGTCACGACGCTGCCGTCGACGGCGGTGCTGCCCTCGCCCTCGCTGATCACCGTGCGCTCGGTCGTCTCTGCGGTGAGCGGCGACTCGAAGGTGACCTTGGGGGCCTCCCCCTTGTCTCCCGACACGTCGATCGCCGCGGAGCTGTCCCCGGCAGGCGTCGCCGAGCAGTCGGGAGCGTCGGCCTCGTTGGTTCCCGTGCTGCAGGCGGTCAGCGACACGAGGAGCCCGGCAAGCGCGAGGGAGGTAAGGAGTTTCTTCGACAAAAGTCTGCTTCCTGGAGTGGGGTGGGAAAGTCAGCGTTTATTCTCTGCCACGCACATAGGCGGAACCTGAACGGACCAAGCTCCCGAGGCTACCCCGCAGTTGCCAGAGGCGCGACCACGGTCACCGGCTCGTGACGCACTGGGAAGTTGACGGATGCCGCGATGAAGCACTTCTCGCTGGCCTCCACGTGCAGGCGGGTGGCCAGCGCAGCGACCTCCTCTGCTGGACGCCCGCCCGATTCCACCCGCACGACCGGCCGGAGCACGACGTGGGTGAAGTGCCCTCCTCCGCCCGCGGACTGCACCATGGTGCCGACCGGCTCGTCGGCGTATCCGGTGACCAGAACGCCGTTGGCCGCGGCGACATGCAGGTAGCTGAGCAGGTGGCACTGGCTGAGCGCGGAGAGCAGGAGCTCCTCGGGATTCCATCGCTCCGCATCCCCATGGAACACCCTGTCGCTCGAGCCGTCAATGGTCGTCTTTCCCTCGGCCGAGATGAGGTGGTCGCGACCGTAGGAGCGGTAGTCGCTCGTACCGGCACCTCGGTTTCCCGTCCACAGGACCTGCACGGTGTACCGGTGCTCGTTCTTCATTGGCTCCCTCTCGAATGGCGGCTAAACTCCAGTGCATCATGACTGAGACACTCCCAGCGCCCGCCACGAAATCGGTGACCCAGCAGCGCATCATCCGCACCGCGATTCCCGGACCACGCTCGATCGAGCTCCAGTCGAGACGCCTGGCCTCGGTGCCCGTGGGGGTCGGGTCGGCGCTTCCCGTCTACGTCGACCGCGCGCACGGTGCCATTGTCGTCGACGTCGACGGCAACCAGTTCATCGATCTCGGCTCCGGCATCGGCGTGATGACCATCGGCCACACCAACGAGGCAGTCGTGCAGGCGGCTCGCGAGCAGCTCGGCGAGTTCACCCACGCGATGTTCACCATCACGCCGTACGAGAACTACGTGCGCGTCGCCGAACTCCTCGCCGAGCACACCCCCGGCACCCACGCGAAGAAGACCATGCTCATCAACTCGGGCGCCGAGGCGGTCGAGAACGCGGTCAAGATCGCCCGAAGGTACACCGGACGCACCGGAGTCGCGGTGCTCGACCACGCGTACCACGGGCGCACCAACCTCACGATGGCAATGACGTTCAAGGCGATGCCGTACAAGTCCGGTTTCGGGCCCTTCGCATCGGACGTGCACCACGCGCCGAACTCGTATCCCTTCCGTGACGGGTTGAGCGGGCCGGATGCCGCCGCACGCACGCTCTCCTACCTCGAGAAGAAGGTCGGCGCCGCCGACCTCGCCTGCCTCGTCGTCGAGCCGATCCAGGGCGAGGGCGGATTCGTCGTGCCCGCCGACGGGTATCTCCCCGCGCTGCAGGCGTGGTGCAACGCCAACGGGGTCGTGTTCATCGCCGACGAGATCCAGAGCGGCATGGCGCGCACCGGGGCCTGGTTCGCGAGCGAGCACTTCGGCATCGTGCCCGACATGGTGCTGAGCGCAAAGGGCATCGCCGGTGGTCTGCCGATCGCCGGGGTCACCGGGCGCGCGGAGATCATGGACTCCCCCCACGTCGGAGGCCTCGGCGGCACCTTCGGCGGCAACCCTGTGGCCGCAGCCGCGGCGGTCGCGGTGTTCGACGAGATTGAAAGCCGCCGCCTGCTCGCGGAGGGCGCGCGCATCGAGGGGGTGCTGAAGCAGGGACTTCTCGACCTGCAGCGTCGCTTCGACATCATCGGCGACGTGCGCGGGATCGGCGCGATGCTCGCGATCGAGCTCGTGCGCCCTGGCACGCTCGACCCGAACCCCGGCGCGGTCCAGGCGGTCGCAGCGTACGCGGCGCAGCACGGCGTCATCATCCTCACGGCCGGCACGCACGGCAACGTGCTGCGGTTCCTGCCGAGCCTCGCCATCAGCGACGAGCTCCTCCGGGAGGCACTCGACGTGCTCGGCGACGCGTTCGCGACCCTGTGACGCTGCGCTCCCCCGACACGGTCGCGCGGCATCCGCTCGACCGCGACGGCGTCGTCGAGCTCGCGGTGCTCGAGCGGGCCGGTCTCGCCGAATCCCGTCACCTCGGTGCCGCCGTGGTGACGGCACCGGACGGGACGGTGCTGCGGGAGGTCGGCGATGGCGCGGCGCTCGTGTACGGGCGTTCAAGCCTGAAACTCTTCCAGGCCGTCGCGGTGATGCGCTCCGGCGTCGAGCTCGACGGTGAGCAGGCGGTGCTCGCCGCGGCGAGCCATGTCGGCTCGGCCGAGCACGTGCGGGTCGCGCGGTCGATCCTCTCGCGTGCGGCGGCGACCGAGGACGACCTTCAATGCCCGCCCGACTGGCCGCTCGACCGCGCCGCGATGTTCGCCGCCCACGACACCGGGCACGGCGCCAGGCGCATCACGATGAACTGTTCGGGCAAGCATGCCTCGTTCCTGCTCGCCTGTGCGCAGAACGACTGGTCGGCATCCGACTACCTCGACCCCGCGCATCCGCTGCAGCGCCTCGTGCGCGCCACGATCGAGGAGTTCACCGGCGAGGCCGTCGGCAACGTCGGGATCGACGGATGCGGTGCGCCGGTCTTCGCGACCAGCCTCACCGGCCTCGCCCTCGGGGTCGGCCGGGTGTCCGGCGCCGTCGCGAACGGCGGGGACGCGTCGGCCGCCAGGCTCGCCGCCGCGATCGTGGCCAGCCCGTGGGCGATCAGGGGGGTGCGGCGCACCAACACGATTGTGATCGAGCGGCTTGGCCTGGTCGCGAAGATCGGCGCGGAGGGCGTGCTCGTGCTCGGCACCGCCGACGGCACCGGCGTTGCCATCAAGATACTCGACGGCAGCTCCCGTGCGACGACCCTGGTCGGACTGGAACTGCTGTGCTCGGTCGGGGCGGTCGACCGTGCGCTCGCCGACTCTGTGATCGCCGAAACGACCGAGCGCGTGCTCGGGGGCGGCGTTTCGGTCGGATCGCTCCGCGCCTCCCCCGCCCTGACTCAGCGGCCCTGACGCGCCAAGTCCGCGGGATGCGCGAAGCTTAGGCGAAGAGACTGGCCACCGCCTCGCGGAAGGCCACGGTGTGCCGTTCCACGTCTGCTACGGAGGTCACCGGGCACATCAGCGCCATATTATGGAACGGCGTGATCAGGATCCCGCGGTTGAGCGCGTGCAGGTGCAGGTACTGCTGCAGCTCGAAGTCGTCCGCGGCGGCCGCTTCACTGCCCGTTGAGGGCGCATCCGGTCGGAAGCTGTACTCGGCGCGGGCTCCGAGCTGGGTGACCTGCCACGGCGCGTGGAACTCGTCGATGGCCGCCTGAACCCCGGCCGTCCACTGTGTGGCGCGTTCGATCATCGTGTCGAATGCCGTCGCGGTGAGCACCTCGCCCAGCGTCGCCCGGATCGCGGCGAGCGACACCGCGTTGCCCGCGAGCGTGCCGCCGACTCCCCCGACGTCGATGTCCTCCAGGTCGAGGCTCGCGCGGACCGCCGCCGCGAAGTCGCCCGTCATGCCGTACGCGCCCGCCGGGATCCCCCCGCCGATGCTCTTGCCGATGACCACCGCATCCGGTTCCAGTCCGGAGGTGCGGGTCATTCCCCCGGGGCCGGCGCTGAAGGTGTGCGTCTCGTCGATGATGAGGATGACCCCGTATTGCGTGCAGAGCTCCCTGACCGCCTTGTGGTAGCCGGGCTCCGGCATCACGATTCCGATGTTGGTGAGCGCCGGCTCGATCAGGAACGCGGCGATGTCGCCGGCACCGAATGCCCTCTCGAGCGCGGGGATGTCGTTGAACGGCACGACCGCGGTGGTCTCGGCGAGCGGGACGGGCGGTCCGATGTTGCCGCGGCGGGAGACGACGGCGCCGGCCTCGTCGAGGGTGGCGTACGCCTCGTCGACGGTCCCGTGGTAGCAGTAGTCGTGCACGGCGATGCGGCGACGGCGCGTGACCTGCCTCGCATACCGGATGAGGCTGCGATTGGCGTCGGTCGCCGAGAGAGAGAACTGCCAGCTCGGCACACCGAAGCGTTCGGCCAGCTGCGAGGCGGCCGCCGCCGCATCGGCGGTCGGCAGCATGAAGGTCGATCCGCGTGCGAGTTGACGGGTGATGGCGGCGACGGAGGCTGCGGGCGCGTGCCCGCACATCGCACCGGTGTCGCCGAGGCAGAGGTCGACGTGGTCGATGCCATCGACGCATTCGAAGTGCGCGCCCGTAGCGGTGTCGACGTAGACGGGCCACGGGCCGGGCCACTTGGCCATCCACAGCATCGGAACGCCGTCTGCCATGTGGGGCGTCGCGGCTCTCCAGAGGCGTTCGGATTCCGGCCGCTCGGCCCGGAAGAGCTCCAGCTCGGCCCGCCACAGCCGCTCGAGTCGTGACCTGTCGGCGTAACCCTCGACGCGGACGGTCACGATAGTGCCGCCTGCCGGCGTTTTCGCAGCGCCGAGGTGACCTGGGAGGCGACGACGAGTGAGATCGCGAGGATGAACACGGCCGAGGCGATCACGTTCGCCTCCGCCGGGATGCCCCTCGCTGCGGCGACGTAGATGAACTTCGGGAACGTCGTTGCCGCCCCGGAATTGAAGTTGGTGATGATGAAGTCGTCGAAACTGAGCGCGAACGACAGCAGCGCGGCGGCTACGATCCCCGGCAGCAGCAGGGGGAACGTGACCCGCCAGAACACCTGCCCCGGCGAGCCGTACAGATCGCGGCCGGCCTCCTCGAGCGCGGGGTCGAGGCTCGACACCCTCGCCTTGACTGTGACGACGACGAAACTGATGCAGAACATGGTGTGCGCGATGATCACCGTGACGAGCCCCTTCTGCACGCCGGCGGCGAGGAACTGCGCCGCGAGGCCGGCGCCGAGCACGACCTCCGGTGTCGCCATCGGCAGGAAGAGCAGCAGGCTGATGCTCGACCGGGACCGAAAGCGGTAGCGCACGAGCGCGATCGCGATCATCGTGCCCAGGGTCGTGGCGATGACAGTGGCGACCACCGCGATCAGGATGCTGTTGCCGAACGCCTGGCAGACGTCCTGCGCGTCGCAAACCCCCGTCCAGTTGTCGAGGGTGAACCCCCGCCAGGAGATATTCGACTTCAGCGAGTCGTTGAACGAGAACACGAAGGTGTACGCGATCGGGATCAGCAGGAACAGCAGCGCGAGCGTCGCGTAGACGGGAAGAAGCCACCTGCCGAGCCCGACGTCGCGCACCCGGCGGCCGGGGCGGGGCTCAGGGGAGGTGACCGCCTCGGCGATCACCGCCCCACCTTGGAGTGTCACAGCAGGTCCTCCGTTCCGCTTCGCCTCACGTAGGCCGTCACGAGAACAAGGATCGCCGCCATCAGGATGATGGATAGCGACGCCGCCGCGGGATAGTTGAGCGAGATGAGGAAGTTGCTCTCGATGACGTTGCCGACCATGGTCGTGCCAGTGCCCCCGAGGAATTGGCGGCTCGCGTTCACGTAGTCGCCCGCCGCCGGGATGAACGTCAGCAGAACCCCCGACACGATGCCGGGCATCGACAGCGGAACGGTGATCGTGCGGAACGTCGTGAACGGGCTGGAGTACAGGTCGCTTCCCGCCTCGAGGTAGCGCGTGTCGAGGCGCTCGAGGGAGGCGTAGAGAGGCAGCGTCATGAATGGGATGAAGTTGTAGGTGAGGCCGAAGACGACCGCGACGGGGGTGCCCGTGATGTAGTCGTCCTGACCGAGCAGGGAGAGGGCCTTGAGGCTGGTGACGACGAAGGACTCGTCGGAGAGCAGCTGCTTCCAGGCAAGGGTGCGGAGCAGGAAGCTGATGAAGAAGGGGGCGATGACCAGCACGAGCATGAGGTTCTGCAGGAGCGGCCACCTCCGCGCCTTCACCCCGATGAAATAAGCCAGCGGGTAGCTGAACAGCAGGGCGAAGGTGGTCGCCAGGAGCGCGTACAGGAAGGAGCGCAGGATCTGCGTGCCGTACTGCTCGATCGCGAGCACGTAGTTCTGCCACTGGAACGCATTCTGGTACTCGCCGATGTCTCCGAACTCGGCCGGCGCCTGCAGCGAGGTGATGACGAGCGAGACGAGGGGCACCAGGAAGAAGAGGGCCAGGTAGGCGATGCCGGGCAGCAGGAGCAGCAGCGCGATCTTGCCCGCCCGGCGCGGCGCCTGCTCCTTCGCGGTTCCCGTCGCAAACGCGGTGAAGGCCACTGCTAGGCCTCCCCGAGCTCCGACATGAGCGCGCGTTTCTTCTGCGCGGCGAGGCTGGCGGTGTCGGTGTCGGCGGGAAACCGCGACCCCGGCTCCGCCTCGTCCTCGAGGCCGAACCCGTGCTCGACATGCCACGAAACCCACACCTCGTCGCCCTCCGACGCGGTCGGACCCATTCCCAGGTTCTGCGCGAACAGCACGATGGTGGCCATTCCGGGCATCTGGATGAGGTACTGCGTGCTCACCCCGCTGAACGACACGTCGATGACGCGTCCCGGGCCGAGGACATTGTTGTCGGAGGAGGCGACCGGCACCTCCCGGGAAAGGATGAGCTTTTCCGGGCGCACTCCCACCGTCACGTGCCCGTTCGACCGCTGCGCCCTGGCCTTCGGCACCACGATCTGGTGCCCCTCGGCGTCGACCGTCATGCTGGTCGAGTTCTGGGCGATGACCTGCCCGGTGAACAGGTTCGACTGTCCGAGGAAGTTGGCCACGAACACGGTGCGCGGGAGCTCGTAGAGCACCGCGGGGGCGCCGAGCTGCTCGATGCGCCCCTTGTTCATGACGGCGACGGTGTCGGCCATGGTCATCGCCTCCTCCTGGTCGTGAGTGACGTGCAGGAAGGTGAGGCCGACCTCCTCCTGCACGCTCTTGAGCTCGAGCTGCATCTGGCGGCGCAGCTTAGGTCGAGCGCGCCGAGGGGCTCATCGAGAAGGAGGAGCGCCGGCCGGTTGACGATCGCGCGGGCCAGCGCCACTCGCTGCTGCTGCCCGCCCGACAGCTGCGAAGGCTTGCGTGCCGCGAGGTGGTCGAGTTCGACGAGTCGGAGCGCCTCGTGCGCTTTGCCCGCGGCATCCGTGATCTTCCGCCGACGGAGCCCGAATGCCACGTTGTCGATGATCGACATGTGCGGGAAGAGGGCGTAGCTCTGGAACACGGTGTTTACGGGCCGCTGGTACGCCTTCGTCGAGGTGACGTCCTTACCGCCGATGAGGATGCGCCCCGAGGTCACCTCCTCGAGCCCGGCGATCAGCCGCAGCGTCGTGGTCTTACCGCACCCGGACGGCCCGAGCAGGGCGAAGAACGACCCGGCCGGGATCGTCAGGTCAAGCTCCTCGATCGCGGTGAAGCCGGGGAATCTCTTCTGGATTCCGACGAGCTCGAGGTCGGCGCCCGCCTCGGCGAATCCTCCCTCCGCCATCAGGACCCCAGGACCACAGCCTGGAACGCCGCGCCGTAGGTCGATTCTTCCGCCCCGGTCAGCGTGCGGAACACGGACGAGTTCGACAGGGTTTGCTCGTTCGGGAAGATGAGCTGGTTCTCGGCCAACTCGGGGTCGATGGCCATCGCCGCCTCCTTCGCCCCGTCGACCGGCGTGATGTAGTTCACCCACGCGGCGACCTCTGCCGCCACCTCCGGTTCGTAGTAGTAGTTGATCAGCGCCTCCGCGTTCGCCTTGCGCTCGGAGCCGATCGGCACGATGAAGTTGTCGTTCCACAGCGTCGCGCCGGCGGAGGGAATGGCGAACTCCCACTTGTCGCCGGCCTCCGCGTTGATCACGGTGATGTCACCCGACCAGCAGATCGCTGCAAGTGTGTCCTCGCTCTTGAGGTCCTCGAGATACGAGTTGCCCTTGATATTGCGGATCTGGCCGTCTGCGACCTGCTGCGAGAAGATCTCCATCGCGGCGTTGAACTCGTCCTCGCCCCAGTCGCCGCTGATGTCGATACCGTTCTCGAGCATGATCAGCCCGACCGTGTCCCGCATCTCCGACAGCACGCCGACGCGGCCCTTGAGCGACGGGTCCCAGAGGTCGGAGACCGACTCGAGTCCCCCGGGCACCTTCTCCTTGTTCCAGCAGATGCCGGCGAAACCGCCCTGCCAGGGGAGCGACATGCCGCGACCGGGATCGAAGTCCGGATTCTGCAGCGTGGGGGTGAGGTTCTTCGCGTTCGGCAGGTTCGCCTGGTCGAACTCCTGTGCGTAGCCGAACCGGATCCAGCGCGCGATCATCCAGTCGGTCAGGCAGACCACGTCGGCACCGATGTCCTGGCCCAGCGCCAGCTGGTCTTTCACCTTGCCGTAGTAGGTGTTGTTGTCGTCAACCGCGACGTCATAGTTGACGGTGATCCCGGTCTGCTCCTGGAACGCCAGGAGCGTGGGGTAGCCCCCGTCGTCGTCCTCGTCGATGTATGCGGCCCAGTTCGCCCAGTTGAGGGTCGTGTCGTTCGCCGAGTTGTCCTCCGCGGCCGTGGGCGGTTCCGTCTCCGGCGACGCGCAGGCGGCGAGGGTCAGCGCGGCCGCGCCGAGGCCCGCGCCGCCCAGCATGGAGCGGCGGGAGAGCTGGGATCGCCGGGCCTGCGCGATCAATTGCCGGATCATCGGGTCTCGAGGTAGCGGTCTGTTCATGTGTCGGCGACTCCTTCACCACTGCGGGGCGGGGCGGATCATCCTCGGTCCGCGTTGGTTGATACTGGCACAGGGGCGGGCGACCGCGCACGATCCGGGGGGCAAATCGCCCATATCGAAACAGATATTTCACGAATTCAGCGCCAATCGGCGTTGTTTTGTGCGGATTCCCTCGATAACCCACCCTGCCGCTCCGGCACGGAAGCGCGCAAGAAGTCGCCTGACGGGGAGAGGACCAGGAGTGACCGGGAGCGCGCCGCGAGCGGCGGCGGCAGCACCCTCGACCCGGTGACGGCACGCACCTCGCCGACCGCGCAGGAATCGAAAGCGATCGGGATCGTGCCGCGCACGCGGGCGAGCAACGCCCAGGCCCCCTGCCATGCCGACGGGTCGCCGACGATGAGAGTGTGCGGGCCGGGCTCCACGGGGCCCACCATTCGAGCGATCTCGAGCGGATCGATCGCGGCGGGGTGCATGATCCGGATTCCTCCGGGCGGGAGCCGCGCGGCAAATCCCCCCGGCGCGGGGCTGACGACGGCGGTCCAGCCGCCGGGGGGCAGGGCGATGGCGGACGGCAGCGCGGTGGCGGCCGTCACCTGCGCTGGCACGAATCCCACCTGCACCCGATTTCCGAGCCACACCCCGCCACCCGGCGGCATTCGGTCGTCGTACTGTTCGCCCCGCCCGCCCAGGAGCACGTGGTCCTGACGGCCAGGAAGGCGAAGCAGCAGCCGCGTCTCGCACAGCGCCGCGATGCCGCTCAGCGTCGAGGACACCCGCTGCGCCGCGAGCACCGTCGCCGTTCCGCGCTGCGGGCCGTCGCGGAGCACCCCGGCCATCAGTTCGACGAACGCGAACTGGTGTTCCGGTGCGTACCGGGCCACCAGCGAGTCGAGATCGTCGACCACCAGCAGGCGCGACGCTCCGTCGCGGGGCGCGCCGTGTGCCGAGTCGTGCGTGAGTGACGCGGCGATGCGGGAAAGCTCGTCCCATGCCCCCTCGGCGTCGGAGGGCAGGAGCGACAGCAGCGAGTGGGGCACACGCGATCCGATGGCGCGAATCGCGGTGCTCTTGCCGGATCCCCGTCCCCCGCAGACGAGCAGGTTGCCGTGCTCTCGAGGCCGGTAGACGGCAAGTGCCCGTCGCTGTTCCCGCGGCAGGTCGAGCAGGCCGAATGGGAGGCCAGCGGGCAACGGTGTGCCGACGCGAATGGCGACAGGTAGCGCCTCGGCCGACGGGTCGTCGAACCCCGGCCCATCAACCGGCGGGTTTTCTGCGGGCGGGTCGTCGGTCGACCGCAGCTCACTGATCGGCAGTTCGCCGAGGGGCAGCTCTCCGAACGGCACCATCCGCGGCAGTGGGTCGCACCACGGGCGCCTGGCCGGCGGCGCCGCCGGCCACCGCGCGAGAACCCGCTCGGTGTCGAAGGTGCCCGATATCGCGACCTGCACGAGGCGGGGTTCCTCGCCCACGACCGTCGCGAGGGCTCGACCGCGCGGATGCCGTGACAGCTCGGCCGCGGCTCCCGTGCCGATCACAGCCACGCTGTCGGCGCGACTGTTGAGCCGGAGCGAGATGCGTAGCGTGCAGTTGGCGAGGATCGTCTCGCGCAGCGCATCAGCCGGACGCTGGGTGCACAGGATCAGGTGGATGCCGAGCGAGCGACCGCGGGACGCGAGGTCAGCGAACAGCTGGTGAAGCTCGGGAAACTCGGCGCCGAGGGCGGCGAACTCGTCGACGACGATCACGAGCCGGGCGAGCGCGTGCAGGTCGGGCCGCTCCTCGATCGACCGCGCGCCGGCACAACTGAGCGCGCGCTCGCGGAACAGCACTTCCGCGCGCAGGCTCGTCAGCGCCCTGTTCGCGGCCGACGGGTCGAGGTCGGTGATCACCCCGACGCTGTGCGGAAGCGAGGTGATTGCGGTGAACGACGCGCCCCCTTTGAAATCGACGAGCAGGAATGTCACCAGCGTTGGAGGGTAGGCCGCGGCCATCGCGAGCACCCACGAGATGAGCAGCTCACTTTTGCCGCTGCCCGTCGTTCCCCCAATCACCGCGTGCGGACCCTCGGCCACGAGGTCGACGTTCCACACCCCCGCCTCCGAGCGGCCAACGGCACACCGCAGGGTGTCGGTGGAAGGACTGGTCGGCCGCGGTGGTGCGTGCGCGGATGCCAGATCCTGGAGGGGGGTGGGAGGGGCCCCGGCGAACACGAGCCGCACCTCGTCGGGCAGGCCACTATCGACGACGAGGCCCTCGAGTTCGGCGCGAGCCAGGAGGCCACGCGCGTAGGCGGCCGCCTCGTGCGCGGCCGCGTAGTCGAGGCGCACCTCCGAGGAGCTCCCGCTGGACCCTCGCCGCGAGTAGGTTGCCGTGGCTCCCGATCCCACGTGCACGATCACGCGGCACTCGCGTGGCAGGTCGACAGCCCTGCCTGCCACCGCTACCGTGATGAGCCCCACCGGATCCCCCACGGCCGTCCCCTCCTCGCGCCGAACGAATTCGACGCGCTCGACCGGCGGTCGCTGACCCCGCCGTCGCCGCGCGCGGTCGTCGGGAGGGCCGCGGTGCGCCGGATCCCTGGACCCGTCGCGACGATGCGGCAGCGCATCCGCCCAGATGGAGCTCTCGTCGAATCGCACGTCCCACAGCGCAGGGCTAACCGCCCGCGCCACCTGGAGCGCGCACGCGCGTGCCGCCGCCTGCGCGGCCGCCCGCGGCCCGCACACCCCGATGCCGAGCCGCGCGTCGAGCACGACGGGAGCGTCGGCGAGGCGGCTCGCGAGCTGCAGTATCCCGTCGAGCTGTGCCCGGGTGGCCAGATCCCGCTCGCCGACCGGGGGGCGGCGCCCGTCGACCTCGAGCGTGCTGGCCACGG